>OFFM01000272.1_pt1 | contig 48718 bp, 39 predicted proteins | sample 1521401 | NCBI WGS metagenome assembly OFFM01 (sample SAMEA3504118, study PRJEB24116) | mouse gut metagenome | biome: mouse gut; feature: mouse-associated habitat; material: faeces | place: Denmark | collected 2011
TCTGCTCAAAATCTTAATAAAGCTTGACCTTGAAAAAAGTTTAAATCAGTTCATTGAGGCCATTGTTTCAGTTATTTATGCTTTCTATCTCGAAAATAGGCAAGCTTATTTGGCGATCAAAGACGATAAAGAGCCAATATGGGAAATGAGTAAAAAAGGGTAAAAAAGGAGAAAAAACATTTTGAAAACGCTCAAAACGTTCTTGGCAAGGTTAATTGACGATGAAGAACTTATAGAAATAGTTCCATGGCAAAAGGAATTGGCTGACCGGAAAAGTCTCGCATCAGTTTATCGAATGTGGCATTGTTTTCCTGACTGCATTCCCCTTCGCGGTCGATGTCGGGCAGACGTCCGCATAGACTCAATACCGACAGTCCGAAATTCCGCTCTGCTTGACTGAAACGTCCGCCACGCCGTAGCCGCTTATCCGTTGGCAAATAGTCAAGCAGTGTCTTGACCATATAGTAGTCAAGGGCCCGAATCTTATCTCTTGCTGCTCCCTGATTGAATACATCGCGAAATTGCCTTCCATTAAGTTGCTCAATATCTATTGCCTTTAACATCTGGGCAAGAAATCTGCCGTCATTAATCTTGTAGTGCTTATTGTTGACCTTGATATCCATGCTGATATCTGAATCGGGGCTGGCCTCGACAGCGGAAAGAATCAGAGAAAGCTGTTCAAGGCTTGAATATTTCAACTCCGAGCGGAGCGAATAATAGTAAGAGAGGAATAGCAGGAACTCAAAGACAGGTTCCTTTTCAAGACCGAGTCGGGCAATGGCTTCCTGCATAGGTTTATGGGAGATGAAATTCTCCCATGTCAAACCAGTTTTACGCAGAAAGCGCTCACGCTGATAATAGTAGCGTAATTGCCATGCTTCCAGTGGAATGGCATACTCTTTCCAGTCGATGTTCTGTAAAATATATGGTATGAGATACCGTATACGCATTTTTGTCACATCTGCCTCATCTGTAAATCCTTGCTCTACTATCTTGTAGAACCATTCCAATGTTTCCGGCTCAAGTTCATCAATGGTAATCGGCACGACATTGCGTCTTATTATATTATTAAAATATGTTGACGGAATTTTCTGGGTAATATCTTGTTTCATATACTCCTAACGTGGTGGAAATGTAAAAAGTACCTGGTCACGGAATATTTATCGTGACCAGGTCGTAAGCGGATGGGAAGAGTCAGGCAACTTTCTTAACATAAAGATACTTAGGATAGCGCCCAAGCACACAGAGCGTGACCGGGCACACCCATATGCGCTTCATGCGGAACCCCGCGAATGAAGTGGAGTCGTAGTGGGAACCTCCCGTCAGTGACTTGTCAAGCTGACGCAGCTCGGTGTGTCCTTCCACTTGAAGCGGTCGTTCGGAAGGGACTACATGAAGCGTGACACGATGCGACTTTTCGGTGTCGAGGAAGGAGAGAAGATCGTCGGCACCGGCCACCATCTCCAGATTGCCGCGGTTGCCATCCCATGGCATGTCGATATACCAGCGGTCGTCCGGATCCTGGACAAAGGTCAGAGTGTACTCGCCACGGGAATTTGAGAAGATACCACTGATAAAGTGGTGGATAGCGCGGAAATTATTAATAAAATCTGTCATAGTTTTTTCAGTAATTTTTGATTTACGATGCAAAATTACATCATCAGTCGCTCCCCTGATAGAGTAAAAAATTCTCAAGAAATTTACGCACCCTTAATCCATAATTCAGTTGCTGAATTATGGATTAACAACTTCAATCTAAAAGATTATTTCGATGTGTCAAGTGCTAACTCATTTTACAATTTGTGATTTTGGAATCTTATTATTAATTTTGTAACATAATAAAACTGAAAACAACCGATGAGAGTTATAACAGAGGAACCGTTGAAGATCTACATATCCCGCTATCCGGACACGGCAACAGCGTTGCAAGCATGGCTCAAAACAGTAAAGAAAGCCAACTGGATCTGTTGTGCCGATGTCAAGCAGGATTTCAACAGCGTTGATAATGAGGGAAATCAACATTACGTGTTCAATATCCGGGGTAACCACCATCGGTTGATAGTTGTGATAAAGTTCACAATCAAATGGGTGTATATACGCTTCATCGGGACAGATCAGGAATACGATAAAATAGACGCCTCAACAATTTAACAACATACCGGCCATGACAAAGATAGAAAACGAACAGCAGTACCGTTGGGCACTCAGCCGTGTGGAGGAGATACTTCCTATGGTGAAGGATGACACTCCACTTACAGACCCTTATAGCATAGAGCTTGAATTACTTTCAGGCCTTGTTGCCGATTATTCTGAGGAACATTACTCTATCGGAGAGCCGACGCTGGTAGATATGCTAAAACTGCGTATGTACGAGATGGGGCTTACACAGGTAGCCTTGTCGAAGCTCCTCGGGATTACGCCCTCTCGAATCTGCGAATATCTTTCAGGTAAGAAAGAGCCGACCCTTCGCCATGCACGCATAATCAGCACAAAACTCAACATCGACCCCTCAATCGTGTTAGGGGTGTAACCGAGTGCAATCGCACGTTGCTTGCTCGGCCCATAGTGTGGTTTGACAAGTATTATATCAGAGAAGCAGGATTGCGGTCTTTGGCTGACAGGAAACGGCGTATGTTTTATCTTCGGCATATTTTTGTGGAAAGGGGTCTAAGCGGCTTGAAGAACGTGGCAGAGGGAATTGATAGAACGGGATGTGGCTGTGAAAAGAGACTCGGAAGAATTGGAACATCAGCGGAAGCCAATCATCAAACAAATCACCTATAAAATTCCAAAATTAGCCAATCAAAATTTTGACATATTGGGAAATATCAGTAGATTTGCAAGTCTAAATAATTAAGTAACGAGGTAAAAAATACCAATGGAATCTGAAAATTTCAAAGAACAAGTTTCAGCAGTATTCAAGGCGTTATTTGCCGCGAATAGCATCTCTTTTGACGAGGAAGAATGTCAATTCGTAGGGTTTATTGACCATCAGTTTATATATGGTGTTTACGGCCCCAAATCCATTAATTTAAGGATCCCAGACCATAATGTAGATAAGCTCGAAAAAAATATAAAACAGAGATTGGACAGCATTACGCTTGAGCCGATGCCTGATATCAGACCGGTATATAGTGCGTTCTGGGACAGAGGAGTGCAAATCACATTTGGAAAATTACCGTGGGGGTGGCAACCTAGCGATTAACATTGACTCTATTATCTATGACATCAGTATTTTCCACACTCGCTGTGAAGAGAATCATCACCGAGGAATTACACCGTATCGAACGCGAATATGAGGTCACGATTCTGCTTGCGGTGGAGTCTGGGAGCCGTGCGTGGGGATTCGCATCACCCGACAGCGATTATGATGTACGGTTCATCTACGTCCATAAGCCACAATGGTATTTCTCAGTCGGCAAACAACCTGACACTATAGAATATATGTCGGGCGACCGTCTGCTGGATTTCTCCGGTTGGGAATTGCGGAAGACCCTCCAACTCCTTGCAAAGACCAATCCTAATCTCTCAGATTGGCTGCTCACAGATATGATTTATCTCGCAGATGAGGGATTCCTAAAGACCATTCGCGAGGTCCAGGCAAATTTCTACAACCCTATCCATGCGATGTATCATTTCTTCAACATTGCAAAGCGGCATGATGAAGGCTACCTCCGAAAGAATGGTTGCCTACTCAAGAAGTTTCTATATTTTCTTCGTGGATTGCTGGCATGTGAATATATAGAGCAACATCAACAGCACCCTCCGGTAGACTTCCGCGAACTTGTGGATTCAACCATATCGGATGGGGATCTTAAAGATGCTATTAATTCACTGTTGGCGCTGAAGACAAAGAGCAAGGAGCATGATTCGGCCATCGTTGAGCGAGCTCTGCAAGATTTCGCATACGATTTATATAATGAGCGTGAAAAGAAACTTGCAGGTTTTCGCCCCTCATTACACGTCCGCCAATTATCCGATCTGGATGCTATCCTTTACCGATATGCATCAGGCAGTAATAGAAGTTGAACTGATTAAGCTTGACCTTGAAAAAAAGTTTAAACAACTTCAAAGTGTTGTAGCTGAGGTGTGGTAGTTGTCGGCGGCTTGGCGGTGGATGTCGTGCAGGCGGTTGGCGAGGGATTGGGGTGAGAGAATGCGGATGCCGGAGCCGAAGGTCAGGAGCTGGGCTATGAGTTCGTTGTTGACTATAACATCGAGCGAGAATGTCATGGAGCCATCGGTTTTGTCTTTCTCAATGAGTTGCTGCGAGGCGTGGATGGGCTTCGTCAGGATATAGCTGGCTTGGGAGTTGTCGGCCCACAAAACGATGTGCTCTTCATTCAGGCGGGAGTGTTTGGTCACGCCTATCACGTTGTCAAAGAAGTCTTCGCCAAATTCAGGATTCTCCTTATATGGTATGTCAGGGCACACATGAAAATCCACAATGCGGTCGAGGGCGAGATTGAAAAGTTTCATGTCTCCGGCGCGTGAGCCGAACAGGAACCAGCGGTTGCGATACTCCTTTAATAGATAAGGAAACAAAAAGAAGGGTTTCGGCTGACGAGAGTTGAAGGAGCGGTAATTGACGCAAACGGTTTGACGTGACGCTATAATGTCATAAATGGCGTTGAGATGTGCCAGTCCTTTGAGATTGGGATTGCGCTCGAAGTCAACAATGGGGCGGCGTTTTGAGGCAGATGCCACTTTATCCTGCAGGCGGCTCACCACATCGGCCATGTCGTGAAAGCGGTCAAATTCGTCAAACTGGCGCAAAAGGTCAATCGTTCGGTTAAGCACATCGATGTCGTGCTGTGATAGCGGCCGGTTGCTGATTGAATAATCAGGGTCGGCATAGCGGTAATATTTCTTGTCGTACACCTCAATGGGCGCCTCATATCCAAGACGGTCAGAGCGCATCATCTGAATGTCGAGCTGCACGGTGCGAGTGCTTACTAAGTCTTGCTTCCCTTCGTATTCATACAAGGCATCGCTGCAAGCGTCAACAAGGTCTTGCAGGGTCCATCGGCGACCGGTGTTTCGCAGGCAGCGGTCGATTGTGCGGTATCGCAAAAGTGCGTTTTTGTTCTGTGCCATATGAAGTTTATGCAAAATTACGAATTTTTCTCATCTACGCAAAATCATTGCGCAGGAGTATTCTTACTTTGCATCGTGAATCATAAAAACAGACAATTATGGAAGTAAAAGTCATCAACAACATCGTCGTGAAAAGCTGGGTCAACGACCTCGACGAGCATGGTAAGCAGGAAGTGCGCAACCTCTGCCAGTTGCCTTTCATCCACCATCATCTTGCGCTGATGCCAGATGCTCATGGCGGCAAAGGTATGCCCATTGGCGGAGTGCTGGCGACAAAAGGTGTGGTGGTCCCTAATGCCGTAGGCGTTGACATTGGCTGTGGCATGTGCGCAGTAAAAACCAACATCCGTGTGGCCGACATCGAGGAGGCGGTGCTTCGCAAGCAGATACTCCGTGGCATACGCAAGCAGATTCCCCTTGGGCGCGACCATCACAAGCATCAGCAGGATGAGAAATATATGCCGCAGGGCTTCGACACCGACTCCATGCAGGTTGTGTCGCGCCAGCTGACCTCTGCCATGAAACAGGTGGGAACCCTTGGCGGCGGCAACCACTTCATTGAACTTCAGCGTGACGACGAGGGCTGGCTATGGATAATGATTCATTCCGGATCACGCAACCTCGGAAAGCAAGTTGGCGATTTCTACAACGAGAAAGCCGAAAAGCTCAACCGTCGCTGGTTCTCGTCGGTACCTTCGGAGATAAAACTGCCTTTCCTTCCGCTGCGTACCGATGAATTCAGGCAGTACTGGGCAGAGATGGAATACTGCGTAGCCTTCGCTCTGTGCAACCGCTCGCTTATGATGGAGCGAATATGTCAGGTGATAGGTGACACCATTGCCGGCGTTGAGTTCGAGCCGATGATCAACATCGCCCACAATTATGCTAAGTGGGAGAATCATTTCGGTGGGAACTGCATCGTTCACCGCAAAGGTGCGACATCTGCACGCGAGGGAGAAGTCGGCATCATTCCCGGTTCGCAGGGCACTTGCTCATATATCACCGAGGGACTCGGAAATCCGGAATCGTTCATGTCCTCCTCTCATGGTGCAGGACGCCGCCTGTCGCGCACCGCAGCACGGAATGAGTTGTCGCTTGAGGAGGAGATAGCACGGCTTGAAAAAGCCGGAGTAATCCATGCCATCCGCTACAAGGAGGATCTCGACGAAGCCGCAGGAGCATACAAGAACATCGACGAAGTAATGGCAGCACAAGCCGACCTCGTCAGAATCCGTACGCGTCTCTCGCCGGTGGCCGTAATCAAAGGATAGCAAAACAAAATTATTTGTTCCTTAATTCTTAGCAGCTACTTGGCAACCACTTGGCTAATTGCAATATTGTGATGTGGAGGAGGCGATATGGGAGGTCGCGGGATTGAAATATTCCGGTATTCATCTCTGCGCTGCGTTATGTATTGCAAAGGAGAAAATCCGGAAAATCGGTAAGGAATTGACTTTTACCGATTGGCGTACAGACGACAATGAGACAACTAAACTTGTGCGACGCATTGTCGAGAAAAGAGCCGCCCAGGCCGTGCATAAGACTGTGAGTAAAAGAGACCGGAAAACCAACCGTTATCGCCAAGCAGTCAGAAGAACCACATCGTTCAGCCTTTACAGTAAAAGATACAGAGATTATGATTCGCAACTTCGTGCGCCTGGCACACACTGGAAGGTGATGCGCCAGACCAGCAAGGGGAAGAAGGTGCTCGCTGCGAAAATCTGTTATAGTACCTATGAAGAAGCGGAAGAAGCCTGCAAGCGATATCTCGTCTACCACCCCGAGGATTCAAGTCCTGTTTCGGCATATAAGTGCGATTATTGTGGCAAATGGCATATCGGTCACCTGCATGCGGAGCAGGGGGAGTCAGATGAAAACCAAGATATCTTGCAAGCCGGTTGAAGAAATGACAAAAAATCATGTTGACATTATGACGGCTTCGGGTATGTAAATAATGAAGTTGTTTAAACTTTTTATGCGAAAAATATAAAATGTAGAGATTTTTTCTGATAATTCAGACAACTACTTATATAACTAAATTTCATAACCCTTATGAGTATCTTTGATGTATTCAAAAAGAAGAGTGAGGATAAGCCGAAGGCTGCTACCTCTGAACCTTCACTCACTGCGACGGTATCGGTAGAAAAGGGCTCTGCAGATACAACAAGTGAAGTGAAGGTCAACGTCAATATTAATGAAGGCGCCCCGAAGTCGCAAACCTTCGAGGAGGTTGCACCCCAAAATATCGGCAAGCTCGATATGGTGATAGCCTTCGACACCACGGGCTCAATGGCCCAATATATTGGGGCTGTAAGAAAAGAGGTGTCCGAGCTTATACCTCAACTTTTTCGTGATAACGAGGATCTGAGGCTCGGCATTGTCGCATTCGGAGATTACTGCGACATGGAGAATCCTCAGGTATTTGGTGACGCCTATCAGTCGATTCCCCCTACCGACAATGTCAACGAATTGATCGGATTCGTCATGACTTCCAAAAACACACATGGAGGTGATGGAGATGAATTCTATGAACTTGTCATCAAAAAGATCGTGGAGGAGACTCCATGGAGGGAAGGTTCAACCCGCTCGATTCTGCTGATTGCTGACTCTAACCCTCATGAACTCGGCTATACTTATGAGAATTGTGTAAAAAACAATCAGATTGATTGGCGCAAGGAAGCCCGAAAGGCTGCTGACAAGAAAATCAAAATTGATACTGTCGCAATTTTAAATCAGCCTTGGTATAAGGAGCTGTCAATGATGACTAACGGAGTAAGCGTACCCTTCCGCACAGGAAGCAATACTGTGCACCTGGTCAGAGCAAGTGTAATGTCGAGAGGTTCAATGAAGGCCCGTGAGCACTTTGATGAGTTAATGCGCAACTGTGAGAGTGGTAGTGATGAAGAATTGAAGAATGTATATCGCTCCTATAAAAAAGAGCGCAACTCGTTTGATGCATAAGTAAGCATCTCTGAGATAAGTATCTCTCAAAAATCAGTTAATAATTGAATTTATTTTTAGCTATGATTCTTTTTGGTCTTTTTTGGCGCTTTTCGCCGTCTTCGTCAGTCACTTAGCTCGCTAAGCTCCTTCCGCAGCCAACGAAAATCACTCAAAAAATCCTCAAAAATAATGCATAGCTAATTTGTGAGAGATACTTATCTCTCAAAAATCAGCTCAATGAAAAATCCGGAACTCAGCTTCAACCTGGTGACGCGCCGATGTGGCGTTACCGGGTTGAAGCCGGATTCTGACTTGTTGAACTCCTTAGATTCCAGCGTCATGAAAAGCTTCACCACGTGGTAATAAAGATAACAGTCAAACGGTGTATATCGTCGATGAGGCCTCTCTCCTAAGCGTGCCGATTAATCCCACCCAGAATATCCGCATAAAAAATCACATCCCTCAATCTGATTGCAACGTTGCAATTTGAGCGGCTGATATGACACGGCACGTTATTGAAATATTCCGGTATTCTTATTTCCGAGGCAATATGTATTACCTTTGCAATGAAGTCGAAGATGATCGACTTTGATGTCAAACTATTCGAACTGAGAGATGAGCCACGGAAATATTTTTGAGACGCTGCCGGTATATGGGGCAGGGAGTAATGTCAAGGCTAAGCCGATAACTGCGCTTGAGGGGAAGGATGCGCTTGCGTTTCTGCTGAGTCATGACCGTTATTGCACTACTGAGCTGCCGGAGTACTTTGATTTCAATGGTGTGCTGGAATATGCAGCGTCTGCCATTGGTGAGAAGAATTTGGATGAGGTGGGGGTTGAAGGCATCAGCCCTGAGCGCCTGCAGCGAGTAAATCTTGATGTCATCACCAACAAGGATGGCCATTATGGGGTGCGTCCGCTTACGCTTGCCAATCCGTTCCTTTACTATATGCTGGCCCGCGATATTTGTAGCGAGCAATCATGGCCGAAGGTGCAGGCGTGTTTCAAGGCTTATGCTTCTGAGCATTGCGAGGCTTGCGCTATCCCGATGGTGAAGGTTGAGGAGAGACCGGAACCTTTCAAGGGTGCGACAACGATACTGAATTGGTGGAGCAAGATGGAGCAGCAGTCGCTGGCCTTGTCGCTGCAGTATCGGTATATGTTTATGACCGACATCACCAACTGTTTCGGACAGATTAATCCCGACTCAATCGGCTGGGCCCTTGCCCGCAAGGATACTCCCCAGGAGACAAATGAGAACGATGCACTTGCCGCCAAGATTCAGCGTTACCTGCGGGCGATGCAGCAGGGTATGAACATCGGCATTCCGCAGGGAAGCACTCTGTTCTCTCTGATTGCCGAGATTGTGCTCGGTTATGCCGACATGCTCTTTGAGCAGGCCGTACGGAAGGCTCAGTCTGAGGATAAGTTGCCGAAAGATTTGGAATATCGCATGCTGCGTTATGTCGACGACTACCGTATCTTCTGCGACGACTGTGACGCGCTGGACAAACTGTCGTATATGCTTCAGGATATTCTTGAAAAGCTCAACTTCCGTATGAATCCGCCGAAGACGCGCATCTCCACCGACCTTATCACCGACTCTATAAAGCCCGACAAGGCCTTCTACGTCTTCAACACCCCGATAGAGAGCAAGCAGACCTATCTTGATGAGAGCGGAAATGAGTGCAAGCAACCGGGCTACGACTTCGACGGCTTCCAGAAACACTTGCTGTTCATATTTGAATTTTCAAAACGCTTCCCAAATTCAGGACAGTTGGTATCGCAGCTGGAGGCTTTCAGCCGACGCATTGAAAAGCATCTGACAACCAAGAAAAGAGTCACCACAAAATACCAGCTCATAAACCTGGAAACAGATGAAATGACCGATGAAACAGAGACCCGAGAATACGAGCAGCATCTTTGGGAAAATATCCCAACCATGGTGGCCATTGCCGTACAGATAGCCGTCAACAATGTGCGTGTGGCTCCGAATGCACTGAAAGTTGCGAGCCAGATGCTTGCCGACATGCGCGAGAAGGATGCTGTACTGTGCCGGCACCTTATAGCGCTGATTTACAAAAGACTCCGCCGCATTCCCAACTCTGCCTTCCTTCAAGTCTGGCTTCAAAACATCACCCATGTCACAGATGACTGGACTGAGGGGGAATTATACGATATGCCCTTATGCAAGGTAGTGGCCGAACAGCCGGTCACGCTATGGAACAATACTTGGCTGAAACCAGAATTAGCCGACAATCTTCCCATTGCCGGCATCGTCGACCGAGAAGCGCTTGCCAAAGCCGGCCCCGTAATCACCTTCAAGCATAAACGTCAATACGACGAAATGGAATACTCTTGAAAAATATCGCGAGAGTTTCCGTCAAAGTGTGCTTGGTGGCACATAAAGCGCCACCAATATCTATTTTTTGAGTTATGCCAAAAATCCCCGATGAAATTGGGGGTTAAACTGCAGCATCACGGGGATTGGGCCGTTTACTTATCTTTGTTACGTCTGATCAGACGTGTGTAGTATTCAATCAGATCAGTAAGCATGGATACCCTGACAGAGATTACATTCTCGCCAAAATATTTCACATCAGTCGGGATTGTGGCTTTGCCCGCGAATACGTTGATGTCGATGGATCCTTCGGGATTCAATGTCTGTAGGAATTCCAGATACTTTTTTGCCGTTATGGCTTTCGACTCTGATGAACTTAGGCGTGATGACTTCACACGCTTAGGTTTGCGGGCAGCGCCTCCGGTTGTGTTGTCATTGGCAAAGCATAGTCCATCCATTGACTTATAGACAACAATGCTGTCAGGGGCTTTCTCTGCTTCTATCCGGGAGATGAGTTCTCCTACGGTAAGGCCTCGCTCGGAAGAGCAGTACACAATTTCCGCCCCTTCGAAGTCGTCATCGGTCAGATCACTGCAATACTCCACATATATCAGCGATATACCATGTTCGATTGCCCAGTCGCGTAGAATGGGGTAGGAGTAAGTTTCTCTCTTGTAGGAATATTGGTAAGCGATAATCAGTCTTGCCTCTTCAGCTTTTTCTCGATAGGAGTCGGTGAGTTCTCCGCCTGGTATCACCAGCACACCATCAACGGAGCTGAGAGTGCGGATAAATGTGTCATGGCATACAAGAGATTGAAACCTCGCCACTATTATTTGTGATGACTCGGTCTTTGGTATCTTTGATGCTTTCAGCAAAAAATCTTTTAGGGATATGTCCATTAAATGTAGGTTGTTTAATGATTGATATCGAAGTTGTTTAAACTTTTTACGAAAAACATAAAATGAAGTAATTTTTTTCTTCAAGCGCAATCTTAATTAATATTTTGGCATCTTTCGACCCTCTTCATCGGTCGCGATGCCCGCATCGCTCCCTCTTCGAGAGCCGAAACCTGCTCAAAATCTTAATTAACCTTGCACTTGAAAAAATTTTAAACAACTTCATTGTGAGCTGGGACTATAATCTCCACAACGTATTAATTCTGCAAAAATAAGTTAAATCCATGAAGGATAGGTTTTAACGGTGTATCTGATGTTTAGATGGATTGTCAAGGATGTTTAGACTAAGCTTTCCGGAGTGTGTTTAAGGATGTGTAGAGAGCCAATGCCATGTCGCGGTTAGTGAGCGCGGGGTCAATTGCTGAAGGTAGACCGAGCCACTGAAAAGCAGCATTGGCAGCCTCCTTGTAATCAGAAGCGCCACGCCGCTTCACCGATAGCATTTTGCTATTATCAAGTCCTATACGGAGTTCATACCGGTCGGCTATTGACCGAAGATGTATGTGTGGTTTTACATCCGGGTCCTCCTTGCCCATGACAAACACTGCGAATCGTGACGGAGGGAGCATAGAGTTTTCATCATCGAGATGATTGAGGCGCGCAACATCAGCTATCTGTCTCGTGAGGCTTAAGCGCCGTATCTCACGATAGACTGAACGGGATATACCCGACATCATATTGTCGTAGAGTTCACGTTTTGCATCATGCTCAGTGGATGTCGGAGATTTCTCAGGCCGGGTGACGCGCATATTATTTGACAGTTCTTTGAAAAAGTCGTGTCCGAGTATGATTGAGATCTGTTCGAGTAACTGGGAGTCTATGGTAGGGCGGTTGAAGATATTGTATATGTTGGCGCGTTTGCAGTTCAGTTGACTTGCAAACCATTCGATTGTGCAGGATTTTCCCTTGCTGTCAAAAACAGATTTTATCAGTTGCCCAATATGGACCATCCGGTTTTCTCACACGAGGCCCGTTCCCTGCCGGTAGTGTCTTTACTGTTTCACAGAAAAAGCGTGGAACGATGTTCAGTTTATCTCATACCTGGCATCGCCAAACGCCACTATCCGAAATAAACAGTCCACTCCCACGCCTGACCGATATATCGGCACTCCCGTCGCCGGGGAGTGGACATAACACGGCAAGACAAGGAGCGTTTTAGGACTGCTCTCTCCTTCGGATATAAGAAATTGGCGATTTCGGTATGAAGGACAAAGCAAAAAACGCTTCTTGATATGTCTGGGAAGCCTAAAGCTTTCCGGGTGCAAAGGTAATAAAATTTTAGGAGGTAGGCAACTACACAATAAGCTATATCATGCCACACAGGGCCTCACAAGGCGATTTTGCCTACTGTGGAGCCCTGGTATCCATGTATGTGGACAAGCTAATTCTGAACTACTGATGCTATCCACTCACATCAGGCAATTACAAATTGGTTCTTTAGACGCAGGCCTTTTTCAGTATCGATAGCATGGACGATACTGAAAAAGGCTTTTAGTGTAGAGGTGGCTAAAGTCTGCTTTTATAATTCCAAGGGGACTGAGCGATGATGCCCAGTCCCCGAGTCTATTGCTGACAGAACTTTCCACTTATGGCGAGTTCTCCGCACTTTCTTGTTTTCTGCACGTCATTGATAACAATGGAAAAATTCGCAAAATTATCAATTTTTGATTTGTGATACCCCCCGCTATAGTATTTTAGTTATAGCGTATATGTCTGAGTATCATCAAGGGAATGCAATTTTTTGGATTTTATTACCCTTCTTTTCAATAAAAATGCCGTGAGAAGGATTTTCTACAGGTAGACCTTGTAAGTTGAAATATACAACGTCCTCTTTTGTGCTTAAAATTTCATCTATGCCAGAAGAGATGTTGTTTATTTCAGTAAATGAATCCGGCAACATAACCTCATTTGCGACATCGGTCGTAAACCTAATACCTGACAACTTTATTTGTGAACCGGTTGCTATTTCTTTAGTCGCCAATACTTTAACCCTAACGAGGGCGCCGGTGGAACCGGAGAATAAGCGCGAGGCTGTTGAGAACGATAAAACTCGTATTTTGCCATCTGGCAGCTTTGCCGAGGCAATCATGTGTGTCCGGTCGGCCCGATCTGTCAATTCAAACGAAAGGTCGCCATAATCATCCTCTAAGACTTCGAGCCCTTCTGGAAGTTCCATATCAAATTGGAAAGCCGTGAATTCCTCTGAATTGGCTAAGTTGATATCTAACAGGATATCTTCTTCGGTTGAAATATTAAAGTCATTAATAAATAGACTGTTTGAAGATTCAGTAGAGTTCAAAGCCAATGTGGTAAGGCGCTTGTTAGAAGCAAAATTAGGATAAAGTATCAAGTTGATAACACCTACCGCATCGCTAATCGTTATAATACCATCTGCGTTGACATCAGCTAATTCCTGAACAAATGATTGTACTTCTTTGCCTAATGTTTTATTTGCGATAGTTACAGCATCCGCGATGGAAAGCGAGCCATCTCCATTGGCATCGCCTTTTATCATAGTTCGTTGTTGGATATTGATTGTACCAAACAGAGGACTCACTGCTATGTCTTTTGATGAATTGTCGGAGATGTGGATATTTGAGATCTCTATTTCATGATTGCCGATAGAGGCATCTGTACAATTCAGATGTAAGGTAAATAATTTGCCGCCCTCATTGTTGAATGATTTGTTGGTAAATGAATAACATACAATCCGGTAAACGCTATTTTCAAGCTTGTTCGCACTGATTATGTGTCCTGGGTTGCATATCGTGCCTTTATCAATCAGGAAATTATCATTATCGGAAGCTATCGAAATTCCATCCGGCAATTTTACATCACATTGAAATGCGACAATGTCGTTCACTGGCTTCATGTAAATATCCAGTTGAGCATTGGATGTATTTTCAATCTCATTGGAAGGAATATACCAAAGCGAAGAAGATACTTCTTCGATAGGTTGGATATTTGCGAATGTCTTCCAAACAGGAGCATTCTTATAAAGGCTAAGAGATACTCTTGGAACATATACTACGCATGTCAATTTATTGACAGAAGTAAAACAATTTGATTCACAAGTAGGGGGCGTTTTAGCTGAAATTGTAATGCTTTCAAGATTTTGGCATTCATTAAAGGCATTTTTAGGCAGAGATTCCACATTTTCTCCAAATACGATTTTTTTGAGTGGAGAATTAAGGAATGGATACCAATAACTTTGGTTGCCTGAGTATTCCTTTAAATTTGTGGCGTTAAAGAATAAAGTTTCGGCACTTCCAGCTTCGTTGGCGGCTAAACCGAAGCAGGTGTTAGTCAATTTCTCAACATTTTTACCAATTGTAATTTCCTTTAATTGGGGGCATGATGCAAACGCATCAGAATTAATGACACGAACATTGTCAGGGATTATAATTTGTGTTATTTCCGTGACTTTAAACATGTCGTCAGGGATTTCCTCCACTGTTGAGCCGATATTAATTTCAGAAATGTTAGGACAGCCGGCAAACGGTGGATTTCTCCATATGGACGATTCCCCACCCATACCCGAACTCCAACCTGTTCGGCAGAAGTAGTCAACTGTTTTGAGACTCAGGCACCCCTTGAATGCATTTGTCCCAATATAGCTTACATTAACAGGAATTTTTATTGAAGTTATTTTCTGACAGTTCAGAAATGCGTTATCACCAATATACGTCACACAATCTGGAATAACTATTGATGTGAGATTTGTACAGTCGGCCAATGCATTTTGCCATATACCTGTTACATGGAAAGTCGTCCCATCGTAAACAAAGGATTCAGGAATTATTATATCTCCATAATAGGGGGTGCTTTCCGATGGGGCAAGCATGACGGAGTTGGTCGAGCTGTCGACAATTAAAAAGTATAAAGTCGTTGAGGCATCTTCAGAGAATGAATTTATTGGCATATCACGCCATCCATTAGCATGTTGATATGACATTACCGATTTCCCCGGCACAAAAACTTGACAAAACTCTGCGGAATTGTTTGATGCGGAGTTTAATTTAAATACATCCGAACCAAAACACATTGGAGGAATCGGTGCGTCACATTCGATTCTTTTAAGACTGCTGCAATTATGAAACGCAGAATAATTGATAATTGCGAGAGATGCAGGCAAATGAATGGATGTAATTCCTGTGCATGATTCAAAAGCCATTACACCGATGGCTTGGATTGTAGAAGGTATAGTGATTGACTGTAATTCCCGGCATCCGCGGAATGAGTAATCACCAATCTGAGAAACAGTCCATGTCACCCCATTGTACTTTACTGTCGGGGGGATATTAACTTGCGATGGAAGATAGTTGTAGGATGCGATATATGTATCTGAATTCTTTTCATAAGTAACACAGACAGTTTTATCTGTAGTACTCAGGATGTCATAGCATAAATCGCCACTTTTAAAGTCGAAAGCGATGGCTTTTATGCACATTATACACATCGCTATAAGAACGGTTGTTCTTGAAATAAACGATTGTTGCATGGGTAAACTATTTATTTTGCATCTTTCGCCCCTCTACATATGTCGCAATGCCCGCATTGCTCCCTGTGAGAGAACCGATTCCTGCTCAAAATCTTAATTATTCTTGCACTTGAAAAAAGTTAAACAACTTAATTGAGATGTATTGTTAAGTTGGTCTTTGACTTTTAATACTGATGTCTCTGCCATTGTAATTGGCAACTTAGAGTCTTTTCTTATCGTGCTTCAATGCCACTTATATTCGCATTCATCAGCTGAATGTCAAAGTTGTTGGCAAATGTTTCACGAATCTCCGATATACTTGGGTAAGTATTGCAGTAGGCAATACTTCCCCAAGATCCAGCCCAAGTTGCGGTGGTGGGGTAGGCAGTGTTACTGCTATGTAGTATGTCTTGCTGCCATATGTATTGGTTTTTTGTTTTGTAGTTGAGCCTACCTCCTATTTATGGGCGAATCTGCTTTTTCCCTTGGCTGCAAAGTTAAGGGAAATCATTGAGGGTCAAGTGTCAGTGGTGTATCTGATGTTCAGACGGAATGTTAAGGATGTTTAGACAATTCTTTTGGGCGTGTGTTGAAGGATGTGTGGAAACCAACGCCATGGCGCTGTTAGTAATCACCTTTAAGCAGAAACGTCAATACGATGAAATGGAGTATTGATGCACTGAGCAAGTATGCCATGACGGAGGAGGTGGTGAGCACACTGCCGTTAAGTAAGGATACAACGTTGGCCGAATTGGTTAGGAAGATGGGGGAGGAATTTTTTGGCGCGGAACTATCTTACTCGCTGCTGCGCAGATGATTGTTCCAGAAGGAGGTGTCATATTTGCGCACTCCTTCGGCGAAAATTTCTGACGGGTTGTGATTTGCTCCGGGACTGATTTCCAGGGTGTGTTGGATTCCTAATGTGTCAAGGTATGCGTGAAAACGATGGGTGATGTGATGTCCATTCTCCTCAAAGAGACGGTCCTGGTCGCCGACAAACATTCTTACAGCCATCTCTCTGCGTTTGATTTCTGCGGCATTCCTACATGCAAAACTCAAGGGGTGCCAGGCTTCAAAGTAAGCCTTCGCCAGAGGACTCGCAATATCTCCGAATGTACATTCCAGCGATCGCTGCAGAGGTTCCTCATCCCAGTTCACCACTGCACCCGCTACCGAACTGACTGCACCGAACAAATCAGGATGCGCAAAGGCAAGCATCAATGCTCCACGTCCACCCATCGAAAATCCCTCTATGCCACGCCCTTCGGGTGCGGATACCGTACGGTAATGTGTATCCACATATGGAATGAGGTCATTTATAATGACATCATGCACAGGGCCCGATGTCACCTTTTCATCAGCAGTGTTGGCGTTGACATACCATCCGATAGGTAAGGCTTGAGGTGAGACCACTATCACAGGTTCCATCTCGCCGGAATTGATGGCCTTGTCAATACGCTCAATCATCCAGCTGGCCTCACGTTGATTGCCCGTGCCACCGTGCAGATAATAGATCACCGGGAATCGCTTCTCGGGATTTTCATCGTAGGATTTGGGAATATACACCAGGCAACTTCCCAGCGTCCCGTCCCCTCGGCTTGGCGTGGGATAAAGCACATAGTGCGATGATACAGGTGTGGCGTGGATGGGGTCAATCCAATCCAGCTTGCCGGTGGGCATCATCAGTGAATCGGTAGCAATCTGCGCGGAAGCACTTCCGGCGCAACCAAACAGGGCACCCATCATTAGCACTAATGCTTTCACCCCAACGTTGAAAATAGATTTTTTGCCCATATTAATCATTGTCGGATGATGTGTTGGCCTCTTTGTAGAAGTCGGCTTCGAATTCAATCTGGTTTCTGAAGAGGTCGCCGCAGAGGGCCTGCAGGCTGCTGACGGTGGGGTAGTGCTGTTGGAAGAATTTCTGTAGAGCGCGCCATGAACGGACGCCGAATTTCCCTAAGATTCTCTCGAAGTTGGAAATCTCGAGCGAGTGGACCGTGTCGCCATCCGTATAGCGGATGTGCACGCGATGACCTGAATAGTCTTCTTCAAGCTTCATTGTATATGGCATTTGCTTGGGCCATTCGAGGGCTGAGTCGATAAAGAGGTTGTGGTCGGATGCTTTTTCAAAGTATTCGGCCTGGCGTAGCATATAGTTTTCCCACAGTTGCTCGAGTGTGGCAGCCTGATCGGCCGAGAGCACCACGCCTGAGTGTCCGCCGAACCAGTCAAAATCTGGAATTGCCTCTGTGAGTGCCTTCGAGTCGAGCAGCGGGTAGGCATCCGGATTGATCATCACCTTGAAGTTGAAGTCGCAGTATCTTGTGGGGCGGTCGCGCCACGACCAGTCCTCGCCCATATAGGGCTCGGAGGTGATTATGCCGCGGGCGGCGATACCTGTCTGTCCGTAGCCCACTTTGAGCAAATAGCATACATCGCCATCATGCACCTTGTCGTAATCCCAGATTGACCAGTTCATATCGGCATTGCCGTCGTTGGACAATGCGCATTTTTCAAGATCACCGAGGAACCGGATCATCGTGTAGGATGAAAAGCCAGGGTTCCATTTCAGAATTACCACTCCCATATTCGTAAAAATTTTGCGTAAATCAGTTAAGTAGCTGGTCAAATTAAATGAATACTATATGCGCCGTTATTTTTGAGTCATTTCCGTCTCTTGAAGAAGGAGCGATGCGGGCATCGCGACTGATGAAAGGGGCGGAAAGGGCCAAAAAGAACAAGCAGATAGTATTCAAGCTACTCCATAACATAAAAATTCAGTAGCGTTTTAATTTGAACAGCTACTTACCATAAAAGACGATGAAAAAAGAGACTTCCTTTTCCACTGCACATGCTGCGGCTTCATGTGAGGATACAAATGACGCGATTTCAGACACCGGGAGCAATCAGAATCCCCTCCACGCTGATATGCTGCCGCGTGATGAAGGGGCGTTGTATCTGGTGCCGGTAGGGATGTCTGACGCACCCCTCGCCGATGTGCTCCCGGCCGGCAACATGGCAATCATAAGGAGACTCAGATATTTCATTGTCGAGAATCTGCGTGAGGCACGTCGCTTCCTTAAGCGGTGTGATGCGTCGATAGATATCTCGGCCCTCACCTTCTACGAACTCAACCGTCACACCGACATCAATGAGGTCGGGCGGTGGCTTGAGCCGTTGCGGCGCGGCGAGTCGATGGGGGTGATGAGCGATGCCGGATGTCCGGCTGTGGCTGATCCCGGAGCATTGGTCGTGGCTGTGGCCCAGCGAGAGGGGCTGAAGGTGGTGCCGCTTGTGGGCCCGTCGAGCATACTGATGGCGTTGATGGCCTCTGGATTCAACGGCCAGGGCTTCAGCTTCCAGGGCTATCTGCCGATTGCCGATGCCGCGCGAGTGGCGGCCCTGAAGCGTCTTGAGAGCGACTCGCGCCGCCATGATATGACGCAGATATTTATAGAGACACCCTACCGCAATGTGCGTATGCTGCGCCAGCTGGCCGACACGCTCAATCCGGCCACCCGCATCTGTGTGGCCTGCGATATAACATCGCCCCAGACAGAATATATAGTCAGCCGCGATGTGGCGCAATGGAGACGCATGCTTGCCTCCGGCCAAGTGCCTGACCTCGACAAGCGACCGGCCATATTCCTCATCTATGCCGGAGTAGCCGAGCATGTGCATCAGGGGAAGAGGAAACACTGAACAAGATTTTTACACACAGGATTTGACACCCAACAGAGATGGCAAAAAAACCTACAGTCATAAAATTTCAGGGGCAGATGGAGATACCCTTCGAGGAGTTCGCCGCCGAGGCGAACGTAGCCCCGATAACAAAACTTGCCGCCCGCCGCGGGGCTCCGGCCGATAATCCGGCCACACGCGTCATAAATTATATCTCGTTCGGGTCAGGTTCGAGTGGAAACTGCTCATATGTAGGCACCCGCTACGGTGGCATACTCATCGATGCCGGTGTGAAGGCCGACGATGTGATGCTCCAGCTCAAAGCCAACGGTGTGCGCATGGAGAATGTGAAGGGTATACTGCTCACCCATGACCATGGCGACCATATAAAATACGCCTACACGCTGCTGCGGGCCAACAAGCATATGCGCCTCTTCTGCACGCTGCGGGTGCTCAACGGCCTGCTGCGGCGCCACGGGGTGTCGAAGCGCATTAAGGATTATCATGTGCCGATTTTCAAAGAGACCCCCTTCCGCATCGCGGAGATGGAGATTACGGCCTTCGATGTGCCGCACGACGGCACCGACAATATGGGATTCTCCATAAGCTACGACAACCGCAACTTCGTGATTGCCACCGACCTCGGCGCCGTGACTGAGCGCGCCCGCTACTATATGAGCCGCGCCAACTATCTTGTCATTGAGGCGAATTATGATTTGCAGATGCTGCTCTTCGGGCCCTATCCGGAATATCTCAAGAGCCGCATCCGCACTGATCACGGGCATCTCGACAACACCGACACCGCCGCTTTCCTGAAGGAGATATACACGGAGAATCTCAAATATGTGTTTCTATGCCATCTGTCGAAAGACAACAATACTCCGGCCAAGGCTCTGAAGGCTGTGCGCACGGCTCTTGAGGAGCGCGGAGTCCGCATCGGCGACGGTGAGGAGACGATACTCGACCGCGAGTCTGACCTTCAGCTCGTGGCCCTGCCGAGGTTTGAGCCTACGCGCTGGTATGTGTTCCGCCCCTGAATAGTGTAAGGATACGCAAAATCCCCCTCGCCTGCGACGTGAGGGGGATTTTTTGCGTATGACGCGTGGTGTGCGTCGGCATCGCCATGGAGATGTCCGAGGGGAATCTCCGGCTAATACGTTTTCACTGCGGAATCTCCGCCTTGTGCTTCTTAAGCAGCAGGATATTCATCAGAGGCCCGGTGTGGCCGGATTCTGTCTTTGCAGTCAGTGTCTCGAATACAATCTGTCCGGCTCCGAAGTCATATATGGCCACCTCGGCATCGGGCATGTTGAGCGGTGAACCCTCTTCGATCATGACCGTGTCAGGAATCTCGAGGCTCGTCAGCAGATACTGGGTGAGTTCTTCCGGCACAAGGTCGCCGAGATATAGATTCTTCACACGCGCTTTTGTCGGAGATATGACCTCGATGGCCCATTGGCCCGGGGCTCCCTGGATGTCGGTGTAGAGGGGCATGCCGCTGCCATCGGTCAATATGCCTTGATAATTATACTCGGCCGAGTCGAGAGGCTGGTCGACACTCATGGCATCCATGATTGAGCGTATGGTCATGGCAATGTCGTTGTCGGCATGCTCGTAGTTGGCCTCGGCCTCGGCGCTGTCGGAGGCACGTTTGTCGTGGCCTGTGCAGGCTGAGAAGCCAATTGCCAAAGTGGTCAGAAGCAGCAGGTGGAGAAGTTGACGCGTTATCTTATTTCGGGTTACCATATCAATAGGGTTGATTAAATCGGTTGAGTATCCAATAATACAACAAAGATAATGATGAAACGTTAATCAGCGGGTCAATAATTATATCTGGAGGCGAGAATGGTCGCGAAGAAAGGAATGGGCGACTGGAGATTTCCGCGAGGTGGGATGATATGAATCAGAGTGCCCCCTCGCAGGGAGGAAAGCACTCTGATATTATCATTCATTCCGTTAGAGGGAAAGATCGATTACGTGTTGAGTCAAGGCTCAGGCCTTTGCGGGTTTGTCGTCTGTGACACGTTCGAGCCATTTCACCATACCCAGCATTGCGCCCATGGAGATGAAGCATACGCCGGCGAAGATCACCCATGCCTCCCAGATGGGACAAGCGTTATAAATCAGCGGGCCGATCCAGAGCAGCAGGTTGCCCACAGCGGTGGCACCCAGCCAGAGACCCTGGCAGAGACCCTGCAGATGCTTCGGAGCCACTTTCGACACAAACGACAGACCGAGCGGCGAGATGAAGAGCTCAGCCACGGTGAGGAAGAAGTAGAGCAGAATCAGCACCCAGGGGCCTGTCTTCATCCCCTCGCGGGCCAGAACATCCATGTTGCGGAATTCTTCGCCCGAGGGATAACCGATGATGGCGCACACGATAGTCAGGAAGATGTAGGCGCAGGCGGCCAGACCCATACCGATGGCAATCTTGCGCGGAGTCGAGATGACCTTGCCGCGGCGTGACAGCATCGAGAAGAACCACATGATGACCGGAGTGAGCAGAATCACGAAGCAGGGGTTGAGAGCCTGCCAGATTTCAGGGGCGATAGAGTCAGTCTTCACGAAGTCGCGGGCGAAGAGTGAGAGCGATGTGCCATTCTGGTGGAAAGAGAACCAGAAGAAGATGGCGATACCCAGCACTGCGAAGAGGGCGCCCATGCGCTGCTTGATCTCGCGGGCCATGGCCTGCTTCTCTGCGGCGGTGTAGCTCACCACCTGAGCAGCCTCCTTCTTGGCAGGCGAGGGTAGACCCTTCTTGGTGAAGATGAAGATCACCAGAGAGATGAGCATCGCAGCCACAGAAGCGATGAATGAGTAGTGGATGCCTTCGTTGAAGACACGCAGATAGTCGGAGCAGAAACGCTGGATATTCTCAACACCGCTGGCATCAGTGAGATGCACACCCACCTGTGAGGCGAGGGCATAGAGGTTGTTGATGTTCTCCATGTTCATGTTGTCGGTCACACTCAGATACTGATGGCAGAGGGCCGGAAGGTCGGCGTTATACGCCAGGTCGTGCACACCGAGCCACCATGAGCGGAGCAGCGGAGCCACAAACGGAGCGATCAGACCTCCGACATTGATGAAGACATAGAAGATCTGGAAACCCGAGTCACGCTGAGCGGCATACTTCGGATTATCGTAGAGCTGGCCTACGATGGCCTGGAGGTTACCCTTGAAGAGGCCATTGCCGAATGCAATCAGGAAGAGGGCGGCGCAGGTGAGTGTCAGCAGCCAGGTTGTGTTCTCCTGAGTGGCGAAGATCGGGAATGCCAGCACGATGTAGCCGAGTGTCATTATCACCAGGCCGGTGATGATTGTGCCCTTGTAGTTCTGAGTGCGGTCGGCGATGATACCGCCCACAAGGCTCAGCACGTAGATGCCGGCATAGAAGAATGAATAAATCAGGGTGCTGGTCTCCTCCTTAAGGCCGAATTTCGAGCAGAGGAAGAGCACGAGCACGGCGTTCATGATGTAGTAGCCGAAGCGTTCTCCCATGTTGCTCAACGCGGCGGGCACCAGTCCCTTGGGTTGATTTTTAAACATAAGGTATTAAGGTTTAGGTTAGTTGGATTCAGTTCGTAAGTAGCAGATCAGACGCCTTCGAGCGCCTTGAAGGCCCGGGCGTAGTTCTTGATCTGCTTCACCATGGCCAGCAGACCATTGGAGCGTGTGGGCGAGAGGTGGGCGCTCAGTCCGATTTTGTCGATGAAGTAGAGGTCGGCCTCAAGCACCTCGGTGGGGGTGTGGTCATTGAGCACCTTCAGCAGCAGCGAGGCGATCCCCTTCACAATCATTGCATCGGAGTCGGCCTCGAAGTGGATGTGGCCGTTGTCGTCGCGCTTGGCATTGATCCATACACGGCTCTGACACCCCTCGATGAGGTGGGCCGGAGTCTTGTCGGCCTCGGGATACTCAGGCAGGGTGTTGCCCAGATCGATGATATAGGCATAGCGGTCCATCCAGTCGGTGAGTTCCGAGAATTCCTCGATTATTTCATCTTGCGATTCGTTGATAGTCATTGTGTATCAATATTATGTGTGGAATGCGGGGCGCCTGTGCCGCAGGCCTGCGGTTTAGGCCGCGCTGTCAAGTCCCTGTATGGGGGCGCCCGGCAGATTATGGGTGTCGCCTATAGAGATGCCCGTGCGCATATCATGGCAGATTTTTTGAGTGAGCACAGGGGAGGCTCCTGGCGACAGTTAATGTATGCAAATTTAACGAAAAAATTCACACCAACCCCTTTTAAGCCTCAAAATTAGCGAAAAAAAAAGCATCCCGGCGCGATTGCGGGGATGCTAAATAAGATTATTGACTTAATCACTTGAATTTTGATGCGATTGCTTCAGCCACCTCCTTCATTCGCTCGGGGGCCGGGTCGCTGACTTTATTGCGGAAGTCCATGTCGCCCTCTTTGTCGATAGGGATGAGATGGATATGGGCGTGAGGCACTTCGAGGCCGAGCACCGCCATGCCCACCTTGCGGCAGGGGATAGCCTCGCGGATGGCGAGCGCCACACGCTTGGCAAACTGCATCATCTGGCCTATGCGCTCGTCAGAGAGGTCGAAGATATAGTCCGTCTCCTCCTTGGGCACCACCAGCGTGTGGCCCCAGCGCACGGGGTTGATGTCGAGGAAGGCGAAGAAGTGCTCATCTTCGGCAATCTTGTAGCACGGAATCTCACCGGCGATAATTTTAGAGAAAATAGTCATTGTATAACAGACTTTGATAGGAGTGCAGCGGGCCTGCGCCCTGGCAGTCTCAACTGCTATGCAGGCTTCAGATCAGATTTCAATCTTGATGATTTCAAACACCATCTCGCCGGCGGGCACCTTGCAAGTGACCTGGTCGCCCACGTGATGCCCCATGAGGGCTGCGGCGATGGGAGTGGTGGAGGCGAGTTTGTTCTCGCGGAAGTTGGCCTCGTTTTCGGTGACGATAGTGTAGGTCACGGTCATGCCGGTGGCCACGTTTTTGATTGTCACCTTGTTGAGGAGCTGCACTTCATCAGTGTTGAGCATAGAGTCATCGATGATGCGGGCATTGACCACGAGCTCCTTGAGCTTGGCGATTTTCATCTCAAGCATTCCCTGAGCCTCTTTGGCTGCATCATATTCGGCATTCTCAGAGAGGTCGCCTTTGTCGCGGGCCTCGGCGATGGCTGCCTTGATGGCGGGACGCTGGGCCTCGAGCTCGGCGAGTTCCTGCATTTTTTTGTCGTATCCTTCTTTGGTGAGATAGCTTGCCATGGTGTAAAATAGTTGATGATAGTGGATTGTAGTGGGCTGCAGAGACATCTCCGGCAGGGGGATGCCACTGTGCGCTCACTGTCGGTATCCGTGAATAAGGTAATAAATTAATAGTAAAAAATAAAGAACCTTTCTCCGTGAGGCGTTGACAGCGGCGTGCCGTCTGCCTTGGGAAAAAGACCCTTTGGGGTTGCGCCAGACCCTTTAAGCCTGACGTGGCAACGATGTGGATTTCCGCCCCGCGACATCGCGATATTCCCCGGCCGACTGACCGGGGAATATCTGCGTTCGCTTGGCGATACGGTTGCAAAGGTACTACTTTTTGTGAATAATCCCAAATTCCAACCGTGAAAATTTGCTAAATCCGCTCTCGCCGTTGTGGATAGGGGATGGCGGCGAGGGTATGGCGTGCATCAGTCGCGCGGGCTGACGAGGAAGTGGTCGCCTGTCTCCTTGACGATGCGTTCGTAATAAGCTTTGTCATAGCCAGGGAAGTCGGGATAGAGGGGTATGCCGTATTCATTATATTGGAATTTTCCATCGGCATCGGTCTTCTTCATATTTCCATCCATGAACTTCACCATGAGGAATTCGGCGAGGCTGCGGTAGGCATCGGTGGCAGTCTTGGCGATTGCGGCCCCCTCGGCGTTGACATCGGCTGTGAGCGCGGCCATATCCCCCTGTTTGGCCAGCGCTGCGAGGCCGGCATCGCGGTCGGCGCGTGAGTCGATGAATGCGTTCTCAAGTCCTGACTGCACTTTGCGGATGTCGGGAATCATGAGGTCGTAGCGGTTATAGGCCTGGTTGGCGACCCAGTTGTTCATCCAGAAGTTGGAGTTGTAGTCGAAGGTGTTGATGTCGCCATGCTGCAGCTGGGCCGGGATTTCGGTCATCGAGCAGTAGAAAGGCATGTAGACGGTGGTGTTGGTGTCGTCGGTGCCGAACCACAGGATTCCGCCCACAGGGTCAGGGAGCCAGTCGCGGCTCTGGCTGACGAAGCTCCATCCGGTCTGCTGAGTGGCTATGGCGCGCTCGTGGGTATACTCTTTGCCATCGACTTCAAACGACATCGGTCGCCAGCGGTAGGGCACATGGTTGGGGCCTGCACCGACATCGCCGGTCATATCATAGGGTGTGCCTTGGAAGAGGTCGCGCATGGCATCCTGCATTCCGCGCAGGTCAACCTTTTTGTCAGGGATGATGTAGAGGGGCATCGGCTCATCAGAGTCGGCGTTGATCCATGCGAAATACTGTTCGGCTTCCGGGTTATAGCGGCGGAAGAAAGTCCATACGCGTCCATCGCATCCGCGGCGTGTGTCGGCGGTGTGATGCTCGAAAGCATCGGCAAAAGAGAAGTCTTCATCCTTGCCCGAGAAGTAACCGCGACGCCGTGCGAAGGGAATCAGATCTTTGGCATACTTCACATTCTCCTTATCCTTGAGATTGACTTTGCGGATGCGCGGCTCGTTGGCGTGGCCGGAGATGGCGTCGTCAGGGATGCGCACGGCAATCCACACAGCACCCTTCTCGGCTCCCTTGCCAATCATCTCCATCACCCACACCTCATTCTTGTCGGCTATCGAGAATGATTCGCCACTTGAGGCATAGCCATATTTATCGACGAGGTCGGTCATGACATCAATAGCCTCGCGGGCAGTGCGCGAGCGCTCGAGGGCAATCTGAATCAGCGAGCCATAGTCGATGACGGCCTGTCCGGTGGTGTCGGTCAGCTCCTTGTGGCCACCCCATGTAGATTCGCCGATGCACACCTGGTGCTCATTCATGTTGCCAACGACATTGTAAGTGTGTGCGGGCTGCGGAATCTCGCCGAGAGGTTTGCCGGTGTCCCATTCCACCACTTTGCGCATTGCCCCTTTCGGGTGGTCGGCAGCCGGGGTGTGGGTCAGCATACCGTAGAGGTTGTGGGAGTCGGCGGCGTAGGTGACCATGACGCTGCCATCGGCAGTGGCCCCCTTTCCGGCAATCAGATTGGTGCAGGCATCAGCCGTGGTGGCCGGGAGCAGGGTGCTTCCGAGCATCAGGGCCGGCAGAAGATTAAGATGTTTCATATATGATGTCAAGTTATAATTAGTCGTTACGTGTCAGGCCACCCGGAGATACTTACTTATTGAAGTCGTTTTAAACGACTTCACAGAGTGGCGGCAATTCATAATGCAAAGATGTGCATAATATTCCTAAAAACCAAATTTATAAGTATCTCTCAAAAATAATGCATAGACTTCGTGGCTGTTTTTTGAGAGATACTTAGGCGCCGACGGCTATAAGTTTGGAGATAATCAGGCGTGGCGGCGCGAGAAAATGGTGGTTTGCGGCAGAATCAGTTGGAGTAGAGGAACCGCTTGATTGAGCGCTTCGGGGTCTTCTCAAACTCATTCGGCATCAGTATTATGCGTGTCAGACGCTCGTAGGGAGCCACGAGTTTGTTGAGCTCCTTGAGGATATTGTCCATCGTGGCCGGAAGTTGAGCGCCGGCTATGCCGAGGCGGTCGAGCTGTTCGTAGTCGGGATAGACGAGTCCCACGAGTTTGCCATCGCGCATCACCACGAGCGATTCTGCCACAAAAGGCATGTTGTTGAGCTTTGCCTCAATCTCTTCGGGGTAGATGTTTTGTCCGGAGGCAGAGAGGAGCATGGTCTTCGAGCGGCCGCGTATGTAGAGAGTGCCGTCGGCCGAGCGGGTGCCGATGTCGCCGGTCTTGAGCCAACCCTTGTCGCTGAGCACGAGCTCTGTGGCCTCTTGGTTCTTATAGTATCCCTGCATCACATTCGAGCCGCGCACACAGATTTCACCGGGTATATTCTCGGGGTCGTCGCTCATGACCATGCTCTCCATAGTGGGGAGTGTGCGGCCGGATGAGCCCGGGCGGAATTCGCGCCAGGGAGTGTAGGAGATAAGTGGCCCGCACTCGGTCATGCCATATCCCACGGTGAACGGGAATTTGATTTTATGCAGGAACTCCTCAACCTCATGATTCAGCGGTGCGCCCCCCACAATCACCTCCTCAAAGCATCCGCCGAAGGCATCGATGAGCTTTTTGCGGATTTTTGAGTATATGAACGAGTCAAGCAGCGGCACGGCGAGAGTCCAGCGCATCGTGCCCTTCGAAATCATGGGGAGTATCTGGTTCTTATAGATTTTTTCCAGAATCAGCGGCACACAAATCACCAGATTCGGCTTGACATCAGCCAGTGCCTTAAGCAGCACCCGCGGTGAGGGTGTCTTGCCAAGCAGAGTTATATGGCTCCCGACGGCCAGCGGGGTGAGCATATCGAAAGCGCAACCGTAGGCGTGGGCCAACGGCAGGAATGCCAGAGCCCGTGATGAGCGGAAGTGCAGTTCGCTCTGCATGCCGAAGCACACATTGCCGGCAAGATTCTCGCCGGTGAGCATCACACCCTTTGAGAATCCGGTGGTGCCGGAGGTGTAGTTGATTTCCACAAGTTCGGAGTTGCTGCGGTCGGCGAATTTCACATCGTGCGAGGTGAATCCCTGCGGATAGCGGCGTCGGAAGCGGCGGCGCATCAGCTTGGCATCGCGTCTGAACTCCGAGTCATTCTCATAGAGCACCTCCACGCGGTCGGCCGAGAGCACGGCCTTGACATTAAGCAGCGACTCAGGCAGTATATGCTCCCACACCGCATCGCTGATGAAGAGGAGCCGGGCCTCGGAGTGGTTGACGATGTGGGTGACATCTACCGGATTGAAATCGGCCAGAATAGGCACAATCACCGCGCCGTAGGTGACGACCGACATATATATCTTCACCCACGTTACAGAATCCTTGCCGCAGAGAGCCACCTTGTCGCCCGGCTTAAGCCCGATAGATTCAAAGAATATGTGGGATTGGGCTATATCGGCGGCAAGCTCACCATAGGTGGTGGTCTTGCCGCTGACATAGTCGGTGAGAGCGGGCAGCTCCCAGTTCTCTATGAAGCTGCGTTCATAGATTTTTATGAAGTTAAGGATGGGATATGTGTCATTCATAGTAAATTAGGAATAGAGGTTGTCATTTTTTTCGGGAGATGCCCAGGTCGCCATCGGGCTGAGGGGTCGAATCAGAGCGCCAGACGGTAGATTTCGCGGCAGTCATCCATCGACAGAGGCACATAGCTGCCCAGTGTGGGACCCATGTTGCGTTCGAGCGACTTCACCATAGCCTCGATATCCGGCTCCTTGCCCCCGATCAGCTCACGCAGTGAAGTGGTGAGGCCGAGGTCGTGGTAGAAGTCTTCGAGGCGATGTATGCCTTCGGCTATAATCTCATCAGTGTCATGCCCCGCCGGGTCAACTGACATCACATTGATGGCGAATTTCCATAATTTATCAGGATTGCGTCGGGCGCAGAATTTCATCCAGGCGGGCACAATTACTGCCAGACCCGCGCCATGCGGCACATCATAGATGGCGGAGATTTCGTGCTCGAGTCGGTGAGAGGCCCAGTCCTCGGTCTTGCCCACGCCGCAGAGACCGTTGTGCGCCAGTGTGCCGGCCCACATTACATCGGCGCGTGCATCATAGTTGTCGGGCTGGAAATGCAGGGTCATGGCCTGGTCCATCACATCGCGCATGATAGCTTCGGAGTATGAGTCAACAAGCTCGGTGGCCGGAGTGTTGGAGAAGTAACGCTCGTAGATATGGCAGAGCATGTCGACAATGCCATAGGCAGTCTGGTCGGCCGGCAGAGTCATTGTAAGCTCCGGATTCATCACCGCAAACTTCGGGCGCAGCAGCATCGGGTATCTTACAGAAATCTTCTGCAGGGTCTTCTCATTGGTTATCACGGAATTGCCGCTACCTTCACTTCCGGCCGCCGGGATTGTCAGCACCACACCTACGGGGAGAGCAGTGTCGGGCTTGGACTTGCCGCAATAGAAATTCCAGAAGTCTTCAGAGGCCGGCACACCGAGTGCGATGGCCTTGGCAGTGTCGATGACCGAGCCGCCACCGACTGCGAGCATGAAGTCAACCTTCGCGGCGCGGGCCATATCGATCCCTTCATATACTTTGTCGGCGGTGGGGTTAGGGCGGATGCCGCCGAACTCGATGAAGTCTATGCCCGCTGCGCGCATTGATTCGCGGATGCGTGCCAGCAGGCCGGAGCGTTCTGCCGAATGCCCTCCGAAGAGCATCATTACTTTTTTGGCGCCGAAGCGTGTGAGGAGTTCGCCGGTCTTGGACTCGGTGTCGCGGCCGAACACAAACTCTGTGGGCGACCAGAATGTGAAGTTTTCCATAAGGTAAAAAAGTCGTGAATTGATGATTCTTAGTCGAGAATTGATGATTCTTATCTATAACAAATTAACCCCGCGAAATGATTCGCGGGGTTAGTTTTCCCGCGGGGTTATATGGGCGGGTCATTTGCTTGCAGGCTGCGAGCGATGGCGGTGCAACTCCTCGGCATATTCGCGGGCCCACGCGCCAAACATGTGGCGTCGGCGCGCATCGTAGAGCAGCCATGTGGCATGCCGGGCGAATGCCTGCGGTGAGTCGACCTGTATGGCTGCGCTGAGAGTGAGCAGATTGGCCGCGTGGTCGGCGTCGGATGAGTCGGCATGCCGCATGGCGCGGAAGTCGCCGAGCATGGGCAGCCCGAATGCGGCTGCCGCGAGCATATCCTCGGCGGCGTGGGCAGAGTTGCCGATCATGGCGATGTCAGCCCAGCGGAAGGGTGAGGGGGCCGGGATATCGGTGATGATGACCCGGGCCTTTGCCAGAAGTTCACGTTGCTTCAGAGCCTCGCTCAGCGTCAGCAGCCGCCGGGGCGGATAAGCGCTCTTCAGCCTGGCGATGTCAGAGGGTGAGAATTCGGCGGGTGAGATTATACCTCTCACCACATCGCGCTCCATAAGCCAGGCTGTGGCTGTGGCCACTTGCAGTGAGTCGGCGCCTACGGCGGCGAGCACCATCGGGCGCTCCCCCACACGCCGGCTGTAGCGCTCTTCGGGAGCACCGCAGAATTCGGTGTACAGAGCCTCAATCCTGTCGGCCGACGCCGATACGGGACTCGCACCCCGCATCATGCGTCGCCACAGGTGTTGCAGATATCTGAGAGGATTCACTTGCCGATCACCTCGATTGCACGGCGCAGTCGGCTCACAACCTCTTCGCGCGGCATAAGCTCAGTGATGTCAAACATGTGCGGACCACGGCATGCGCCCACCACGGCCAGGCGGAAGGCATTCATCACGTTGCCAAGGTGATATCCCTTGGATGCTATCCAGTCAAGCACAATCTTCTCGGCATTGGCCGAAGTCATGTCGTCGATACCCTCGAGCACACCGATGAGCTCCTGCATTATGCCGGGCATCTCTTCGCTCCAGCGCTTCTTGACATCCTTCGCGGCATACTCCTCAGGGGCCTTGAAGAAGAAGTCGGCCTGCTCCCAGAGTTCGGGGATGAGGTTGGCACGGCTCTTGACCATACCCAGCGCGCGGGCAACGTATTCGTCAGAGAATCCGGCCACACCCTTCTCTTCGAGCACAGGGCGGAAGAGGCGTGCCAGCTCCTCGTCGGGAGTCTGGAGCATATACTCATGGTTGAACCACATACCCTTCTTATAGTCGAACTTAGCGCCCGCCTTCGAGCAGTGTTCAAACGAGAATTTGGCAATCAGGTCGGCCATCGACATGATTTCAGTGTCATCGCCGGGATTCCACCCGAGCAGAGCGAGGAAGTTGACCACAGCCTCCGGCAGGTAGCCCTGCTCGCGATATCCGGCCGAAACGGCACCCGAAGCCGGGTCGTGCCATTCGAGCGGGAAGACCGGGAATCCGAGTTTGTCGCCATCGCGTTTTGAGAGCTTGCCGTTGCCCACGGGTTTGAGCAGCAGCGGCAGATGCACGAATTCAGGCATCGTGTCCTCCCATCCGAAGGCGCGGTAAAGCAGCACATGCAGCGGAGCCGACGGGAGCCATTCCTCGCCGCGAATGACGTGGCTGACCTCCATCAGATGGTCGTCGACGATATTGGCGAGGTGATATGTGGGGAGGTCGTCGGCACTTTTGTAGAGCACCTTGTCGTCGAGGATGCTCGAGTTGATGGTGACTTCGCCACGTATGCGGTCCTGCACGGTCACAGGCTGGTCGGGTTCAATCTTGAACCGCACCACATACTGCTGCCCCTCATCGATGAGACGGCGTGTCTCATCCTTGCCCAATGTTATCTCATTGCGCATCGAGCCGCGGGTGGAGGCATCATACTGGAAGTTGGGATGTTCATTGCGGGCCGCCTCAAGTTCCTCAGGAGTGTCGAAGGCTATGTAAGCCTTTCCGGCATCGAGGAGTTGCTTCACATATTTGCGGTATATGTCGCGGCGCTCGCTCTGGCGGTACGGGCCGTGGGGACCCTCTGCACCGATACCCTCATCAATCTCTATGCCGAGCCAGCGGAGAGATTCGACGATATATTCCTCAGCGCCCGGCACGAAGCGGCGGCTGTCGGTGTCTTCGATGCGCAGCAGCATCTTGCCGCCGTGATGGCGGGCGAAGAGATAATTGAAAAGAGCCGTGCGTACACCTCCGATGTGCAGAGGTCCCGTAGGCGATGGTGCGAATCTTACACGCACCTGACGGTTATTCTCAGTCATGTATGCTAAAGGTATAGTTTGTCAGAAAATGGAGTCGTCTAAATTTCAAATTTACGTAGTCTAAATTTCAAATTTATGCAAACGAAGTTTAGATGACTTCTGCGGGTATAATCAATTTTACTCGGGTTTCTCAAGCTGCATCTTGCGCCCATCCCAGCGCCATATGAGTTTGGAGTGCAGATAAGGCTTTATCTGCTCGCTCTGTTCGGTAGATAGAAGATTGGCCGAAGTGAGTTGGCCGGTCATCACATCCGAGTCAGGCGACACCGAGAAGGCAATCGTATAGAATGGCAGCATCTGTTCGAGGTCGCGCTTGGAGAGGGGCGCGTCTTTGGGGAGGTTATAGAACTCCGTGGGGTCAGGCATCTTCATCAACTTCTTGGCGGCCAGGGGCTGCATCGAGTTAGAGAAGAACTTCACAGTACTGTCGGCAGTATCGTTGCCGTCGTCGATGGTGTAGATTGACATCACCACCGGCAGTCCACCCTTGGAGTCAGGAAGCACCTTAATCACGAGATTGCTCACATCCGAAAGATGCACCTTGATGTAGTCAGGGCGCATCTCCTCAATCCATGATAGACCCATGAATACGTTGGCCTTTTTGTAGACACTGTCGCGCTGCTCCATATAGTCAAGCATATCGCGTCGCATCGAAGTCGAGAGGAGGTCAAGATCCTGCTGCGGCATGCGCAGGAAGGCCTGGGCGGCGGTGATGGTGTCGACGGCTACTTGCATGTCAGACTTCTTCGCTTCGGCAGGGGCCGGAGCAAAGATGACTGAAAGAAGTATTGCCAGTGTGGCCAGGGTCGCTTTAATCCGCTGGCCGCCGGAGGTGAAAGTGTGTCTGAGGGAGTTCATAGTGCAAAATTAACAAAAATCTTCCCAATATTCAACACCATGTCAGTCTATGGCCTGGCATCTGAATACCGGGAAGGTTATACTTAAGGTTTTTCAGATTATCAGTAAGTGAAGGGTATGCTTTCGTGAATCATAGCTTGCGTCTTCAGAAGCTGAGAGCTTGCATGATCATAAATGGAGAGGTTGTGGCCTTCATTTATGATTAGCGGCGTCTTCAGAAGCCGAGAGGCTACTTCTTCATGAAAATGTCGTAGTTGCCGTTATACTGTGCTTTGTTTTTCTTAGCGGCATCCTTGGGCTTTGACTCTTTGTCGGCGCGGCGTCCCTTGCGTGCGGCCGGCTTGGCAGCGCTTTTTGCCTCGGCATTCTTGGCTGATTTGCGGCGCTGTTTCTCACGGCGGTCCTTGGCCTCGAGGCGATAGTCGCGGTCGGTGGCCACTTCGGCTCTGACGGGCTGGCCGAAGAAGTCGGCGTGGCGCATGGCGTCGAGAATGCGGTGGGCATCCGACTTGCGCACGTCAAAGAGTGTGTAGTCAGGCAGCAGGTCGATGCGGCCAATCTCAGGTTTCGGACCATTCACCGAACGATTCACGAGCTCCATGAGATTGCCGGGGAAGAATCCCTGTGCCTTACCGATGTTGACCATCAGGCGCTCCATCCCTTCGGGGGCTGTGCGGCGGTCCTTGTCGCTCTTGTCACCCTTGCGGCGTCCTGAGGCTTCGCCACGCTCGCGGCGTCCGGCGCGTTCGGACTCGTTGAGGTCGATGTCGGGCATATGCTGATAGTAGTGCAGCAGGCGGTTGAACTCAAGAGAGAGCACACGCTTCAGCAGATCCTCTTCAGAGAGCCATTCAAGTTTTTTGCGCACACCGGGCAGATACTTGTTGATCTCCTCTTCGTTGACTTGGACACGCTCCAGCCGGTCGGCCAGATTATAGAGCTGCTTCTCGATGATATGTTCGGGTGTAGGCACCTTACGGTACTCGAATTCCTTGCCGATGATTTTCTCGATTTCGCGGAGTTTGCCGCGTTCGCGAGAGTGGATGATTGCCACAGACACGCCGGTCTTGTTGGCACGTCCTGTACGCCCCGAACGGTGGGTGTAGACCGCCACATCATCGGGCAAGCCGTAGTTGATGACATGCGTGAGGTCGTCGACATCCAGACCTCGGGCGGCCACGTCGGTGGCCACGAGCAGCTGCGTCACATGGTCGCGGAATTTCTTCATCGCCAGATCACGCTGCTGCTGCGACAGGTCGCCATGCAGGCAGTCGGCGTTATATCCGTCGGCGATGAGTTTGTCGGCAATCTCCTGGGTCTCCTTGCGGGTGCGGCAGAAGATGATGCCGTAGATGTCGGGGTTATTGTCGGCGATACGCTTGAGGGCGAGATATTTGTCGTGAGCTTTCACCATATAATAGATGTGCTTCACGTTTTTCGAACCCTCATTCTTGTTGCCGGCTACAAACTCTACCGGCTCCTTCATGAAGCGCTTCGAGATATTTGCAATCTCCTTGGGCATTGTGGCCGAGAACATGAGCATCTTGCGCTCCTCGGGCACATGCGATAGAATCTCGTTGATGTCGTCGAGGAAGCCCATGTTGAGCATCTCGTCGGCCTCATCGAGAATCACCGTGTGCACACCGTTGAGGCGCACCTCACCACGCTTGATGAGATCGATGAGTCGGCCGGGGGTGGCCACAATCACCTGCACACCCTTGCGCAGCGAGCGAATCTGCGACTCAATGCTTGAGCCGCCATATACCGGCAGAATTCTCACATTATCCTGATACTTCGAGAAGTCGGCGAGGTCGCCGGCAATCTGCAGGCAGAGCTCGCGTGTAGGTGCTATTATAAGCGCCTGCGGCACATCGCTGTCGGGGTTGATGCGCTGCAGCACGGGGAGGCCGAAAGCGGCCGTTTTGCCGGTGCCGGTCTGTGCCAGACCGATGACATCCCCCTCCTGTGTCAGAAGGTGCGGAATCACCATCTCCTGGATGGGCATCGGGTGTTCGAAACCGAGTTCGGTGATTGCACGCAGCAGTTCGGGTGCAACGCCGAGATCGGCGAAGGTTTTCATTTCTTTATCGTTATCTTCATTCATAATTTCTATTGTAATTGTCTAAATTTTAGTGGGCGTCGGTGGAATCCTTATAATTGGATTTCATGACTATAACGCCCGATGGGGTTAAATAGATTAATCATTTTGGCATAAGATTAATCTTGATTGTTGAAGATTAATTCTGATTAAGCGGGATTAAGCGCGATAATCGGGGTTGATCGGGATTAATCGGGATTCTGCGGGATTGATTGCGATTAAGCTGGGTTAATCGCGATTAATCGGGATTGATTGGAATTCAGCGGGGTTAATCCTGATAATCTGGGGCAGCTCCCTTAGCTTGCTGATTGAGAATAGCGGAATCAGCTGGTTGGGGGTCATCGGGATTGGCTCGGGGGTGAGTCCGGCTATACATGCCAGGCGGCCGATTATCTCCTTAGCCGACATGTGCTGTCGCAGCGCCTCCATCGAGAGCGAATTGTCGCGTTTCGACAGGCGTAGCCCTTCGGCGTTGCAGATAAGGGGGAGATGCGCGAATTCAGGAGCCTTGTGATTGAGAAGTGAATATAGCCATATCTGCTGGGCGGCTGATAGGAGAAGGTCGTTGCCACGCATCACTTCAGAGATCTGCATGTCGGCGTCGTCAGCCACCACAGCCAGTTGATAAGCCCAGGCTCCATCGGCACGACGCAATATGAAGTCGCCACATTCGCGAGCCAGATTAAAACTCTGTATTCCAGCAATGGCGTCGGAGAAGGTGATATCGGTGTCGTCGACAGTGAGGCGGGTCGATGGCTTGCGTGTAGGATGAGCCGGGGGAGAGATGCGGCAGGTGCCGGCATACACTACCCGGCCGTCAGACTGATGCGGTGCCTGTGTAGCCATGATGTCGGCCCTCGTGCAATAGCATGGATAGGTGAGACCGGTAGCTTCAAGCCGGCCGAGGATGGATTCATATAAATCCCCCCGGGAGCTTTGTGAATAGGGGGCATGAGGCCCCATATCAGCCGATCCCCCCTCGTCCCACTCCAGTCCGAGCCACTCGAGGTCAGACTCAATGTGGGCCACGAATTCCGGCTTGGATCGCTGAGGGTCGAGATCTTCGATGCGTAATATCCATTCACCCTCTCTTGACTTCACACTCAGCCACGACATCAGGGCAGTGAATATATTCCCGAGGTGCATACGTCCTGAAGGGGAGGGAGCGAAACGCCCGCGAGGCGGAGTAGAGGTGGTGGAGTTAATCGGAGTCATGCGCTTAGAATCAGACTTAAGTATCTCTCAAAAATTAGTTAATAATTAACTAATTTTTGAGCTATGATTCTTTTTGGTCTTTTTGGGCGCTTTTCGTCGTCTTCGTCAGTCGCTTAGCTCGCTAAGCTCCTTCCTCAGCCAACGAAAATCACTCAAAAAATCCTCAAAAATAATGCATAGCTAATTTTGGAGAGATACTTAAATCGTAAATCTCCTCAATCATAATCATAAATGGAAGCAGACTTCAATTATCATGGCGATGTAGTGGTGTTTGACCTCGACGACACGCTTATGCTTGAGCGTGATTACTGCCGCAGCGGATTCCGCTTGATAGCCGGCATGCTCGCAGCGCGTCACGGCGCACAGTGGCTCGGGATATCAAAACGGCTCGACACCATACTGCGCCGCAGGGGCGCCTACTTCGATTTTCTCGAAACCCAGCTTGCCCGCGAGGCCGGACTGAGCGACGCAGCCTTGCGCAGCGAGATGCAGCAGCTTGTGGACGCTTACCGCAGCCATGTGCCCAAGCGGCTCAATCTAAGGCCCGGCGTCAGAGAGATGCTCGACGAATTGCGCCGGCGCCGCGTGGTGATGGCCATGATTACCGACGGGCGCTCAGTCACCCAGCGCGCCAAGCTGAAAGCCCTCGGCATAGAGGAATACTTTCATCCCGCCAACATTCTGATATCACAAGAGACCTCGGCCGACAAAAGCACCCCTGCCAACTTCGAGTGCATCGTGCGCCGGTATCCCGAAGCGCGCCGCTTCCACTATGTGGCCGACAATGTGGCCAAAGACTTCCTCATGCCCAGCCTTATGGGCTGGCAGACCTGGAGGGTGCCACCGCACCACGATGAGGTGCACACCGCCATCCAGCCGGCCGACACATTCCAGCAACCGCAAAACGAGATGCACGCGTTTTCGGATATCTTTGTGGCCGTGAAAGGGGGGTGATTGGGCGATTGATAAAAAAGATAGATTAGTAATTGCAATATGTAGTGAGATAATCAGATTTCCAAAGGTTTTTCAAGATATTATGTCAAAAAGAATCTTCTTGCTATCAAAAATTAAGGTAATTTCCCGAGATGAATAGAAAAATTAAAGCAAAGTATGGAAAAATGAAAGGGTGGGATGAAATTTTTCTTCGGAAAACTTTGCAGATAAATTACAAATTGCTATCTTTGCAACATCAACCTAAAATCAGAGCCGAAATGACCACTCCGACACGTTCACCAATGATGCCCATGCGATGCGCCACCTCCGGGAAGCGTCATCCAAGGATACTCATAATTTACACCGGCGGCACCATCGGAATGATAGAGAATCCGGAGACCCGGGCTCTCGAGCCGTTTGACTTCAATCATTTGATTGAGAATGTGCCCAAGATCAAACTCCTCGACATCGAGATTGAGAGTGTGGAGTTTGAGAATCCGATAGACTCATCCTCAATGAATCCGGGCCACTGGCAGGATATAGCCAGAGTCATCGAGAAGCATTATGATGAGTATGATGGTTTTGTGGTGCTTCATGGCACCGACACCATGGCCTACACCTCCTCAGCCCTCAGCTTCATGCTTGAGAATCTCGACAAGCCGGTGATTATCACAGGTTCGCAGCTCCCGATCGGAGATGTGCGCACCGATGGCGAAGAGAATCTCATCACCGCCCTTCAGGTGGCCTCGGCCCGCGATGCCGACGGGCAGGCGATAGTCAGGGAGGTGGCCATACTGTTTGAAGACTTCCTTTGGCGCGGCAACCGTGCCACGAAGCATTCGTCCGACAACTTCTGTGCATTTTCATCCAACAACTATCCGGCGCTTGCCAGCTTCGGGCTCGGCATCAACTTCAACCGCGAAGGTCTGCTGCATCCCGAGCGCAAAGGGAAGCTCAAGGTGCACTATGAATTTGATACGAATGTCATAATGATCGACCTCTTCCCCGGCATACAGGAGCATGTGGTGCGCCATATGCTCAACACGCCCGGCATACGGGGAATCATCCTGAAGACCTTCGGCGCCGGCAACGGTCCATCCGACCCGTGGTTTATCCAGGCCCTCAAAGAGGCCACAGCGCGCGGCGTGGTGATTGTGAACATCTCGCAATGCTCGAATGGCTCGGTCAAGCCCGAACTCTACAGCGCCGGCCTCGGCATATCGCGCTCAGGTGTGCTCTCGGGGCATGACCTCACTGCCGAAGCCTCAGTCACCAAGCTCATGCACCTGCTCGGTTGCGGCAAAAGCAACGAAGAGGTGAAGTCGCTCATGAACCGCTCGATATGCGGCGAGATGACTTGCGTCTGACACGTGGATATGTCAAGCCAAATTTCTACAACCAAACGACGATTATAAAGATATTCATTTCCCCCCAAGCTGAGGGAAATCATTGCTTATAGATGGCCATCGGCGTCGCAGTGATTTGCGGTGGCGATGGCGATAGAAGATAAAAAATTACTCGTTACGTTATTAAGTTAAATATGGTAGAATCAAATGCGGAGCGCATCACTGCGCTCCGCATTTATTTAGGGAGGTTGTTTAGTCTAACAGCTTGAATCTACTGAATAAGTTGACTCATGAAAGCTGATTCATGAGTCAACTTTTTATGGAACAATTTTCCGGGCTGCGGCGGGAGGTGTCAGTTCAGGAGCAGGCGATGGGTGGAGGCGGCTGCGGGGCCATCGCCTGTCAGGCGCACTATGAGGATTCCGCGGTGGTCAGTCGGAAGGAGGGTTGCAGAGTCTGAGGCATAGCCCGACGCTATCTCCAGGCCATCGATGGTGATGACTGAATAGCGGGTGCCTGCCGGAGCCTCGATGCGTATGACGCCGTCGGAAGCACTTACGGAATGGTGTGCAGCCGCAGAGTCCTCAATCATATCCACACCACTCGGCGTATAGGCCGAAGCCGGCATTATGTCGGAAGCCACTATAGAGGCCGTCTCATCGTCAATGACAAGGAGAATCACCTCAGTCTTATCAGGGTTGGACACAGTGGCAGGCATCTCAAACGAGAGGGTGAATTCCTGTGCCACATCTGACTGCCACTCCTTCGGCAACTCCTCGCCATAGAACCCCGGGAATATGCCGCGGGCCACATGCTGGTAGGTCATAAGCGGCGCCGGTATGGTCGACATACCCAATTCACCCCCCTTGAGATATGGAGCGAGATAGGGGAGGAGGAAGCTGCCATGCAGGTCGGCCGCCTGCTGCTCAGAGCAGTTGGCGTAATAGTTGGCCTGGTTGTAGCCCGAATCATGTCCCACGACATCATTCTCCACCACCACCAGAGCTGCGCTCAGTGCACGGTTAGATGAATTATAGCCATTGCGCACATTGAATTTTACATCCACACTCTTTCCCGCAAGATCCTCGGCTGAAGAATACGGGGGGAGATCCACACTCAATATGCGGGCATCATTATAGGAGCGTTCAGTCATCAGCTTCTGCACTTCCGTGGCATACGAAGGGTCGAGCCCGCGTGTGGCACGGTTGAACATAGCCCCCGGCAGCGCCGCAGTGCCGTTGAGCGCGCTGAAGAGTGTCAGATACTCCTCGACCCCCTGGCTCATCGGATCATAATAACCCTGATAGCCATGAATGGCGATAGCGATAGCCTTACCCTCAGAGTCAGAGCCGGGATACGTATCGAGATAATATGCCAGCGAGGCAGTGCCGCGCGGACAGAACACGCAGCCGGTGGCAGTGGCCTCTTCGATTACCACATTTGCCGGATAGGTAGAGCCAGGTGTGGCCAGAGAACCAGTCAGGATTGTGGGGAGCGCACCATCGAACCTCGGTGTCAGCGTCACGCGATAGCTTACGGGGGTGTCATCCTTCAGCGTCACCGCATTCTCGAAGATGATGCGCTGCATGACCATGATGTTGCTGGTGGGGCTGCCGAAGGTCTTCTTGAATTCCTTGGTTTCCGCCAGCTCGCCGTCAAGCTCGAGAGTCACATCCACATAATCGCACACCACCGGAGCCTTCAGACCGATATTGATATCGATATTTTCAGGCACATCGAGCTGCGCCACATCGGTAGTGTAGTCAGTGACATCCATTATATACTGCCCCATGCGCAGGTCGGTGAATCCGGTCAGACCCACATTGCTGCCGCTGACGACAAACGCAATGCGTATCTTCCGGTCTTTATGGCCATTGATGGGGGCTACGAGTTTCTTGGAGGTCAGATAAGTCGAAGCCGAGCCACGCACGCTCGACTCAAGAGCTACCTCCGAGAAATCCTCTTTGGCTGTGCCCCCCTCCGAGACGAGGATGCGGAATGTATTCAACCCCACACCGAAATCCTGTCCCTTATTGGCGAAAGCGCACGCCGTGAAGAGGAGCGCCGCATTGTCGTAGGGCACGCTGATGAGGGGAGATATCAGCCACTGGTCGGCCTCGGCGCCATCTTCAAACTCAGTGTTGGCCATGGCCAGCATCTGGTCGCCATAGCTGAGCAGCGTGAAGAATGGCCCCGAGCCATCCGCATTGAAATATGTGGCAGCCGCCTCGGTGGGGATGGCGCCGTTGCCGAGAGTTAGCCAATCGGCCGACGGATAATCGGAGTCCTGGCCCATATCCCAGAAATTCTCGGCGAAGAAGTCGGTGGTCTGCAGTGCGCAGAGCGCTTGCAGCCATCCGGCAATCGCGATAAGAGTGATAAAGAGTCGTTTCATATATTAGCTATTTAGTAAATATTTTTCCGGCTTAATGATGAAGTGGTTGAAACTGCTTCATCGGTCGAGAGGTGGATTGAGGGTAACGCAACCCTCAATCCACCTTGACCACGCATCCGGCTGAATGGGCCGTGATGAGCGGATAATACTGCGACTGGGCGGTGGCAATACCCGTGGAGTAATCGCCATCGCGGTCGGCAAAGACATCATAGGTGATGATGAACTTACCCTTCGGCAGACGCGTCAGGTAGAGGTTGGTGGCCGAAGTGCGGGTCTCACGCAGAATCCATAGACCATTCTGCACCTCATACTCGGTCAGTTGGTCGGCCGGCTGCATGCACCCCCCGCGAGAGTCGCGAATCAGGATATAATCCATGTCGCGGTCAGCCTCGAGAGTGAGAGTCACGCGGATGCGGTCGCCCTTCTTGAAATGAGTCGATGCCTTCAGCGCCTTCTCACCGGCCGGCGTAGACTCTATCGGCAGCAGGCTCTTGGTGATTTTAAGCTGTGGCACACTCTGAGCCTTCACCTCCATCACCGGCGCCACATACTGACGCAGCACACCGCCCCAGGCCGGCACCTTACCATTGCGCACCACACGGAGCACGCGTCCGGAAGCCATCTCCGGAGTCAGATCCAGGAAGAGATTGCCCGTAAGCGACTCAGCCGATTGCGGCAGCCGGAGCTCAGCATCATCAAGATAGATGCGCGGCATCGACATCGCCTCATCCGAATTCCAACCCAGGTCAGAGCCTAACACCGCATTTACAGTGGCAGTAGCCGCCGCGGGGGTCATATCAAGATTCCAGTCCTCGGTCTGGCGCGAGAGCACCAGATACTGACACATCTTCATGATAGCCTCATCCCCGGGCAGCACCTCATTGAACGCCGTGATGCAGAGCGCCGTCGTCACCATCGGAGGCAGCGAGAAGAATCCATTATCCAGACGGTCGAACCACATCCCCTTGTCCGGCTTATACGAAGCGAATTCCCTGACAGAATTCAATATCTCGCGAGCCAGAGTCGCATTCCCTTCGCGCATTGCCATTCTTGCAGCCTTAGCCTTGGCGCCGATTGACATATCGCGCCACTCCTTGGGCAGGCGTCGCACCATATCGTCATGCATGGCGCGCAGTCCGGCCGGGAGCGCGGCATCAGTCAGTGTAGAGCGCGTGAGGAAGTAACTGATTTCAGTGTCAAGCGGATATGTGGTCTTATACTTATCTACAGTCAGACGGTAATCCTCCGCAATCTTCGCATCGGTATATTTCAATCCGTCGGCTATCATCGACTTCAACTTCGACGATTCCGGCATATATCCTGCATCCTTCATCATTGCCGCCGCATTCACTACATTCAGAGATATCCAGAGGCTTGACTCCATTTTCGGCATCCAGCACCATCCGCCATCAGCCATGCGGTTTTTATCCAGGCGGTCGATGATATCATTGATAGCTTTATCAGCCTCACTCTCTGACAGAAGCGACTGCAGACCCTGCATCCGCTCAGACTCAGACTTCGCGTTATTTACCCATGGCGTAGAGTTGAGTGCGGCAATCTTGAGCGACTCATTCTTCTCAAGCGGCGATGTCAGCAGCGAATCAGCCTCACTACCGGCATAGAGTGATTTGAGAGCCTCGCGCACCTGCGGATAACGCTTCAGCAGTCCGGTCGAAACACTGTTGGCATATAGCGAGTTGAGAAGCGACAGAGTCGATTCGCTATCAGAATTGATGAGCCCCGAGAGACTCGTCAGCACATACCATGCAGGATTAGCGCAATAGTTCAGGGTCACCTTATCATCCTTATCCATATGCGGAAGACGGACGCTCAGGTCCAGGTCAGAGGGGGTGAGATAGAAAGTGGTGGATTCCATCACCGGCTGCGAAGAGGGGAGCACCGGGAAGAGGTCTTGTTCGCCATCAGAGTTGCCGTCGGCCGAAGCCACCGAGCGCACACCGAGCGCAGTCACCTCATCTGGCACATCGAAGCACACGCTGACCACACCATTCGCCATAGCCTCAAGAGCAAGACCATCTGCCACCTTTGACGACGCGATGACTTTGCCATCGGCCGGATTGAAGATTTCGATAGTGGCTGCGGCAGCCACCGGGTGGTCAGAGTTATTGAATACAGTGGCCGACACAGTAGCCTTATCCCCTGTCAGCAGGAAGCGCGGCATAAGCGTCGACACCATGATGCTCTTTGATGCAGTGGTCTCGAGCGAGCTCTTGGCCACATTCATATCCTTGTCGTAGGCCAGGAGTTGCAGAGCCCATGTGGTGTTGAAATCAGGCACAGTGAATGTGATGTCGAGATTACCCTCGGCATCGGTGGTAAGGTCAGGGCGGAAGAGGGCCAGCGGCATAGAGCTCGGACGCAGCTGCGGCATATCGGCAGATGAGTCGGCCGAGCCGTTATTTCCGGCGTCAGCACCATCCTCATCCTCAGCGCTCTCCACGGCAGATTCCTCAAGCATTACGGAATCCTCGGCTGCCGACTTATACGACACTTCATTCGCAACCATGACTCCGGGGACTGCACCGGTGGTCATCTTGCGACTGGTTGAGGCAAAGACCATCCGGCTACGCATCGGTGAACCGAATAGGTCGTAGCCCCAGAGATTCCATTCGGGCGAGAAGGGGAGCGCACATTGCGACGCCCCATTTCCGCTACGGATGACCGGAGAGGCGCTGATATATTCGGTGTTGGGTGAGGTCTGATTGATTCTGCCCGCAAAAGAATATGAGAGCAGCCGCTTCAGATACATATCCCACGAGAAGGGAGTTATGGCGTTCAGAGCCGCGTCAGAGAGCACCGCCAGCGACGGGGTGTAAGCCGAAGGTGTATCATCGAGCGACACGATAAATCGCCATGACTCCTGGCTGCCGGGAGTGATTCGGTCGCGGAAACTGATGGTCTTGATGTTGAGTTTGGTCAATTCAGATGCCGGGCGCACCTCAATCTGCTTTGTGATTTGCTGCAGATTATGGTTGGCGAAGAGGTTGATGCGCATGCGGTCGCCGGTCCGGGGCACTTTGCATGAGAGACTCACATTCTGAGCCGAGGCCTTGATCCATCCCTCCTTTACGACTTTTTCGCGGTCAGAAATCTGATAGAATATGCGGCTTGACGGGAAGCTGCTGCCGAAGGTCACCGGTATTGATGAATCTGCATCGGCCGAAGCATAATATGTAGACTGCGGCACCCATAGAGCAGTCTCCTCAGGAGGGGTGCGGTCAGAATCACGCCAGATGATGATGCGGGAGCTCACCGAATCGGGAATCCACTGCGCCTCACCCGACGGAAGGTATTCTTTGCGCCCCTCGGCGAGAGTGGCACGCAATTGATAAGTATCCGAAGGTAAGTTGGCCGACTTCAGAGCCAGGAGCGGCGAGCTGAAGCTCCCGGCGGCCACGCTCTTACCCTTGGAGTCAGTGAGGGTGTAGGAAATCTCTTTGCTCACGTTCTGGCCGAGTATGTCTTCTACATTAACCTTGATGACAATGGTGTCGGAGTCAGCCTTGATAGTCTGGTCGGAGGCGGATAATTGGAATCCCTCACCCACGGAAAATCTGCGCGGATTGCTCTCAACACTCTCGCCTGACTCAGATGTAGAGCGGGCAGAGATAGAGAACCAGCCCCCGTCATATCCATCCGCAATCACCTTCTCCAGACCGAGAGGGAGCGAGAATCGGCCGGATGCGTCGGTAGCGACAGTGTGCGAGAACTCATCGGCAAGCTCGGTGGCGGGTGCACTGCGCCACCACCACCAGACGGGGTTATACTTGATGGAAATCGTCACATCCTGATTAGCCAGCGGCATACCTGAATAGGTGTTCACCGAGCCCGAAAGGTTTAATTCGGCACCCTGCATCTGGGGCTCATCAATCTTGACATAGAAAGTTGGCGCCTTGTAATCGGCCACCTCAATCGAGGCGTAGCCAATATACTTCTGACTGGCATTTTCAGAGCTATCTGCGAGCGATGCCTGCAGAGTGAAGCTCCCGGTCAAGCCATCGGCAGGAATCTGCAACGACGCGTTGGCGCGGCTAAGCCGGTCGGTGGTGAGCAGGCAACTGTCGCACACCTGACGGTTGGCGTCAAGCAGGTCGACGCGCAGGTTGCAGTCGGGCACCATGCTGAGGCGGTTGAGCGAATCGCGTTGGCAGAGCACTACAGCAAACTCCACCTTATCACCCGGATGGAACAGAGCCAGATCCGTAAGGATTGTGGCCGACATGACGGTTGCTTCATGGTGTGGGGAATAGTAATAGTTGTATACGGTGCGGTTGATGACGTTGTCGCCCGAAGAGACTGTGCATTCGAAATTGTTGAAAGGTATTATGGCCGAGCCATCGGCGCCGGTGGTGACATCCGTCTGTCGGGGTGTCTTTGAACTCCGGTTGGAATTGCCCGCATGAATCCGCGCCCCTTTCACAGGTGCACCGGTGGCCGCGTCAATCACGAAGATACGCGTATTCTTTTCATCCACCGCAGTAGTGAATGTAGTGATATCAGCCACGCATATCACATCGGCCGCATCATCGAGCATCGAGGCGAAGATATCCTCCATCTTATCAGAGGCCGAGGCCACTACGGCATAGAAACCCGGTTTCAGAGAGGGTAGCGCGAGTTTGCCCGATCTCTTGAAGGGGATGGAATCAGAGCACGATGCGATGCCCAGGGATATGGGCAGAGATGTTTTCGGAAGGTTTCTCACCTTGCGTTGGTCGTATGAACCCGACGAGAACGTCCGGCTCACCGGCACCAGCAGGATATGGGCCTCATTGATATTGGATAGTGTATAGTCTACCGCATCCACAGGCTCTGTCATGAGTTGCGAGGGAATCTTGACATTCATTGTGGGATTGGTGATAACTGAGAGCATATCGCGCAGACATCCGGCCGCAGGCGAGTCAGGATACCTCTTCAGGGCTGCCTGGATCATATTATATTTCCGACGGTTAGCCTCAACCTCATCACTGTTCTCACATCCTTGATAGAGTGTAAAGACCAATACTTCGGGATGCAGCGGATGATCCAGGGGATATATGTCTATAAGCTGACGAGCATAGTCTTGTCGCGAGTCGGTAGGGAGAATCTGCAGCCGCTTCAAGCGCGCCATCATCAAGCGGCGCGCAGCGTCAGATCCGGCAGGAGTGGAGTCGGGGTAAGAATCTATCAGCATATTGATAAGATTCAGCCGGGTTAGCTGCTGTGCGGATGTGGAGTGGTCGGCTACAGTCTCTTCATTCACCGGCTTGACCTGCGCATTGCCCGGGCTTTCCGGTAGAATAAAGGGTATAGGAGCTTTCGTGTCGGATGCATCGTTGTAGTCAGCGCCCATCAGATCAAGTATGCTGATTGACTGATAGATGGCGAAGTCATAGAGCGACATGCCTATATCGGAGTAAGTCTCAGCCGACTCCACGAGTGGCGCCACGGCCTCAATCGGAGTGTCGATAAGTTCATTCTTCGTACGCAGAGCCTCGGTCAGAAGCTGATTGATGCGTTTGCGGAATTGCAGTCCGCTCCAGAGGGTCGGGTCGGCTGACGGTTCTTCATCCGGAAGAGTGCGGCGGTCATACGTATATCTGTTGGCGGCATACATCTCAGCCAGCATGCGCCCCTCGAGCAGGCGGGCCAATGAAGAGTATGGAGCCGGCAGCTCAGTGGCGAGTTGCTGAAAACGGGCGATATCCTCGCCCACGCTATCGCGGCTCACAAGCGTGGAGGCCACAGAGAGTTGCATCGCCGCGCGCAGCGCCGTCACCGGCTGCTTCCGGGCGATGGCGCGCGCATAGATTTTGCGGGCATCAGCGCTCACTGTCTGAGGATATGCGAAGTCGGGGGTGGCAAGCCCAGGGGCGCTTGCATCCTTAAGGTCGGCGCTTGCCTTGACAAGGTCGAAACTTACGCGCCGTGAGAGGGAGGAATCCATGGCAGCGGGAGTTTGAGAGATACGGTTATGCTCAAGCCGGGGCGTCACGTGATTCTGTGGCCCGGCCGAAGCGCTGAAAGATAAAGCTAATAAAAAGAAAAAAAAGGGAATCGCGTGGATCCCCTTGATAAGTCTGCTATTCATAGGCAGTCATGGCATATGAAGATGGTGAATAATGGCTGATTCCGGGGGAGGAGGAGGGGGCTACTTTGACTTAGCCGCTGACTTTGTGCGGCGCGTATTGTCGGTGGCCTTCTTCTTCTGCTCGTTGCGGCGTTTATGTCGCATATCCTGCATCTTGCGGCGGAAGGTGTCTTCAGCCTCCTTCATCTTGTAGATTTGTTTTTGCGAAAGGAATTTAGCGAATTTCGCATCATATTCCTTATCGATATTGACATCGCGCAGGCGGATTTCGGCCAATTCATCCGAAGCCTTCTTATAGTCAGCTTCAGAGGCATCCTTTTTGAGCGAATTCTCGATGGCGCGCATGCGCTCGAAATTCTTGTTCTTCAGGTCGCTCATCTGCTGATAGACCTCAACGAATTTCTCCTTCTGGTCCTCTTTCAGATCCATCTCCTGAGCGAGAAACTTAATTTTATACTCCATTATTTCCTTGAACATTTTCGGATCAGGAGCGCAATCGCGTTTCTGGGCCGTAGCCATTGAGGCCAGTCCCAGCACCGCAACTAATATGAGTAGAAATTTTTTCATCCGGTGTAAAATCAGGTATGCTGTGTTTTTTGAATTTCAATCGAAGCATATTCAGGTTTGAACTCATAGCCGAAGTCGGAGGCGAAGTCCTCGATGTCGTCATATTGAGTGCTGAGGTCAGACTCAAGGTCGAAGTCGGCCACCTCGTCATTGATTTCGTAGAGGTATTCGTATGTGTCGGCATCCTCCATAGCGAGCACTACATTAGCCGGCGGATTGCTGAGTTCGACAGAAGCGGCGTTTTGCGACACCATGTGGAACATCTTCATCATGCACCATATTCCGGCAAACATAGCCGCCATATAGACATAAGGCTTGATTCTCTGCCAAGTGGAGAGGGGTTTTGGCCGTGGGGCCTCCGGATATTCCGGCAGTTTATCCATGAATTGCTTCGAGAAGTTCTCGAAATACCCGTCGGGCACCGTCATGCCGGTGTCGCGTCCGAATTTTTCCAAGAGTTGTTCTTCTTTTCGCATAGTTGTGAATTTAAGAGTATTGCACTAAGTGTAGTCACTAAGGTTGAACCGCGCCATCCGGAAGCCAAACCTGCCGCATAGCCATCGATTCAGTTATATGACACGCCTCGCGCGCGAAGGTTTATACCCTCCGCAAACTTTTTGCGAAAACTTGCGATGGAAGTGGTATAACCAGAGAGTTGATAAAAAAAGAGGGGAAAATAGTGGTTGTGCGAACACTTCGTGGGGGCCGGATGTTATATAATCGAAAGGATGATAAATCGGAAGCCGGACTCGAAAGAGACCGCGCTTAAAAGATAAATTTTTCGTTTCATGATGTTAGGTTAGTTTGAAAAGTATTATGGAAAACACTTGACGGCGGCTGCTTGTGAAAGCAGCC
>OFFM01000274.1_pt1 | contig 48351 bp, 34 predicted proteins | sample 1521401 | NCBI WGS metagenome assembly OFFM01 (sample SAMEA3504118, study PRJEB24116) | mouse gut metagenome | biome: mouse gut; feature: mouse-associated habitat; material: faeces | place: Denmark | collected 2011
TGGAAGCCGGTGTCGGATATGCGCATGTCGACGAAACGAGCACGAGGATTCGGGGGGCAGGCGGTAAATTCCGAGCGTATGCGTGCGGCTGCCTCGGGATCCTTGGCTACCATGTAGAGGTAGCCACCGCCTCCGGCACCGGGGAGTTTGGCGCCGATGGTGTAGTCTTCTACACGACGTATCATCTCGGCTACAGCAGCAGGTTCGGTTCCGGCATCAAGTAGTTTGTTCTGGCGCCATGTCTCGGCTATCATTCTTCCGTACTCGTTGAAATTGCCGTGCTGTATGGTCTGCGCCATCTCAATGGCATGTGCTTTCATCTCGTCGAGCAGCTGCAGGTGGCTGCCGGAGTTCAGGAACATGCCGCGCACTATGTCGGCGAGAATCTCTTTTGCCGTACGGGTCATTCCGGTGTAATAGAGCAGATGGCATGGACGTAGCTCGGGAGCCGTGAATATCTGGTCAGGCAGCCAGCTTACGACGGGGCGCTGGTCGTAGCCCTCGGCGGTTTGCAAAAGTTTCACGCCCGGCAATGCGCCGCCATACTGATCCTGCCATCCTCCACCGGTAGTGAGGAGCTGTTCGAGCGCAAGTGTCCGGCGGCAGATCTCGTTCTCGTTCCATCCGAGTCCGCAGAAGTCGGAAAGCGCTCCGAGCACGGTCGACCCGAGTATGGAGCTTGTGCCGAGTCCTGAGCCAGCCGGTATTGCGGCAAGAAGCGTAAGCTCAAGCCCACATCCGAACTCACGCATGCACTCGCGCAGAGTGGGGGCGTCATGTCGTGGCGTGAATCCTGCGAGTGTCAACGCGGCTTTCGGTATTGAGAACGGTGAGCCGACAGTGTGGTAAGCCTGAAGCTGCTCGAATGTGTCGATGCGCTCCACTGCTCCCATGTCGATACTGCGTAGTGTGATGCATGGTTCTGAGGCAGGCTTGACATATACCTGCAGCGGTGGCTGACCGTTGAGCTCTATGGCGAAATTAACCACATTTCCACCGGAGAAGAGCGAGTAGGGTGGGGTATCGGTCCATCCTCCGGCGAGGTCGATCCGGACTGACGAGCGGCCCCAGACGATCTGGTCGGGATAGACGCTGAGCCGGGGACGCACATTGTCATCGGCGAGTTCGTTGAGTATTTCAGACCGGAGCAGACTGAACGCCGCCTGTTCTTCCGCATTTCCGTCAGCACCGCGCAGACGGTCGATCCGTGACCGGAGCATGTGGTTGCGGATACGTGTCATCGCGGGCGCGTCGGGTGTGAGCGTAGCCGGTTTGTCGAGTCCGAGTGAGTTGAAATGTTCGGCGGCATCGGCGAGGTCGAGCTGATAGAAAACGCTCAGCCGGTAATTGTCGGCGAGGTATGTCCAGTTGTCACGACGGTAACCGGCGCGCTGTGAGTATAGTCTTGTGAGGTTTGCTGATGCCGAGATTCCGTCAGCCGACAGTCTGGGCGACTCGATCCACAGGCGTCGTCCCTCACTGTCATCCGGCATGGTAAGCATGAAGCGCAGAAGTGTCTCCATCTCTTCTGTAGACTGGACTACAGGGAATATCGGTGCGCTCTGTATATCAAGATCTGCCGGTATTGATGCTGCTTCGAGATCGATCGACCGTTCGGCTGCCCATGCGATGAAATCCTGACCGATGTAACGAGTGCCTGGTGCTCCCACGGCGCCACGCATCGGATCGTCGATGCCGTATGGCCGCACAGCCCAGCCGGTCTCCCCGACAGGCACTATGTCAAGACAGATGCCGGCAGGTAGATCAAGATGCCAGTCGTTGCATGGCACACCGGTGATGATATGGTCTGATTTCAGGTTCCACCCTGCCGGGACGTTGCTGTTCTCGACCCAAACACGGTCGTTATGTTCAGAAAGACGGTAACCCATCAGCGCATTCTGCACAAACAGCGCCTGGCTGGGTTTGATCTTGCGCTGAAGGATCTTGCGCTGGTCGAGCACGCGGTGTTGAAGCGCGAGTGTGGATGAGATCAGCTCGCGTGATGTCCCGAAGTGGTAGAATTCTCCGTCGTGAAGCGGTACGACGGCAACCGATAGTTGCGCAACCTCGGGATCGTCGGCGGTGGGATTCTGTCCGAGCGCACGACCGAAGTCGCTGTAGAGGTCATAGTATGTGATAGCTCCGTCGGGGGCGGTGCTGCGCTTCATAAGCATTTCGACCGCTCTGTCGGAGAGGAGCCAGATGCCTATGTCCATCAGGAACAGGTGGCTTTCGGCAAGATGTTCCATCTCAGCCACGCTCGGTTTCTGGAGCATGAAGTCGAGCACTTCCGGGTTGCTGCGCGGCGACGCGAACACTCCGTGGTGTGATGCCAGTTCGGCGTCGACCCATATACCGAAACATACCACATCAGCCTCCGGTACGCGCAGATTAGCTTGCCCGGCACGCACGAGCACATCGCCGCTGGCTATGAGCGTATTGAGCGTTGAGGGAGCGTTCTCTATGATGCGCTGATATAGCGGTAGCTGCAGCTGGAGCAGATTTTGCGTGAGCTTCTGACCGCGCGCCCAGCGAAACACCGGGACAGGCGTGAGTATCTTTCCGACAGGTGCATAGGAGGGGAGTCGCCGGCTCTGACCTCCGGCATGGATTATGATCTTGCGGCGCGATAGTGATGCGGAAGGGTCGCTTTCAAGCCACTGGCGGAGCAGCCATGCGGTGCCGCCTCCTGACCCGACTTTGCATCCGGCGGGGTCGGATGTAGCGAACCATTCGCCTTCGGGCAGTTGCTCAAGAGTGTTGAACTGTCTGACAAGGTCAGGCGGGAGCGAGAGGAGTTTGTATGTGGATGGCGTAGTGCTCATGGTGCGGATATCTATATGGCTATATATAATATAGGTGTGTCCGGGATTGTCTGCCCGTGGCATGGCACCTTGCGGCGTTTTCAAACGTCGGCGAAGGTGTATGCAACGGCAAAGTTAACAAAACTTAAGTCAGTTTCAAAAATTCTGCGTAAATTTGCGGCTTCATTCTGTAAACATAGTCCAACTTACGTTCAAATGAATTTATCAGGTCCGGTCGATTTCCGACCAAAATTGTTTTCAGCTCTCCGTAATTACTCGACTTCACGTTTTAAGTCCGATCTCATCGCAGGCGTTGTGGTAGGCATCGTAGCCCTTCCTCTTGCCATAGCATTCGGTATAGCAAGCGGTGTCAGCCCCACGGTAGGTCTGATCACAGCGATCATCGGCGGCTTTCTGGTGTCGGCACTCGGTGGCTGCTCTGTGCAGATCGGTGGTCCGACGGGTGCTTTCATCGTGATCGTCTACAATATCATCGCCACTTACGGTCTTGAGGGTCTTGCCATAGCAACACTTATGGCGGGTCTTATACTCGTGGCGCTTGGTATTTTCCATCTGGGCACGGTGATCAAGTTCATACCATATCCTATAGTGGTAGGTTTCACCGCCGGTATCGCGCTGACAATCTTTTCCACGCAGATCAATGACTTCTTCGGACTCGGTCTGACCGATCTCCCGAGCGAGTTCCTGCCTAAGTGGGGACGTTATCTCGGCTCTTTCGGCAATACTGACTGGGTGACGCTCGGTGTGGGTCTTGTGTCGCTTCTCATCATAATAGTGACGCCCAAGATCTCCAAAAAACTTCCCGGAGCGCTTCTCGCGATAATCATAGTCACTATTGCAGTGTGGTTCCTGAACTCGATGCCCGGTTTCCATATTGAGACCATCGGTGACCGTTTCGGCAATCTTCCCACTGATATCCCTCAGCCGCGAGGTTTCGAGCTGAGCATGGCAACGATCAACAATCTGTTGCCTTCGGCATTCACAATCGCTATCCTCGGAGCGATAGAGTCGCTGCTGTCGTCGACCGTAGCCGACGGTATCACCGGTTCGCGCACGAACTCCAATACGGAACTGATCGGTCAGGGCATAGCCAACATCGTGGTGCCGTTCTTCGGTGGCATTCCCGTGACCGGTGCCATAGCCCGCACCATGACCAATATCACCAATGGCGGCAGAACTCCCGTAGCCGGCATTGTGCATGCTGTGGTGCTCTTGCTAATCTTCCTCTTCCTTATGCCTCTGATCAACCTGGTGCCGATGGCTTGCCTTGCGGCAGTGCTTATCATGGTGTCGTACAACATGAGCGGCTGGCGTACGGTTCGAGCCATGCTGCATAACCCAAAAGGGGATATCACGGTGCTCGCCGTGACATTCTTCCTTACCGTCATATTCGACCTTACTATTGCAATAGAGATGGGTCTGCTGCTTGCCGTGATCCTGTTCCTGCGCCGTGTGATGGAAAACACGCAGGTGCGTGCCTACAGCGGACAGCTTGATGTAGCCGAGGGTTCGGAAGCCACCACGCATGAGGTGCTTGATGTGGCTGACGGTGTTTCGGTGTATGAGATCGACGGTCCGTTCTTCTTCGGCGTCGCCACGAAGTTCGACGAGCTGATGCGCACCTCCATGCAGCGTAAGCCGCTGGTGCGTATAATACGTATGCGCCGTGTTCCGTTTATCGATGCCACAGGTGTGCATAACCTTGAGATTCTGATCAAGTCGTCGCAGAAGGAGGGTATACATGTGGTACTGTCGGGCGTGAATCAGAGCGTGCGCGAGGTGCTCGACCATTCCGGTATAATAGAGATGCTCGGCGCCGATCATGTGTGCGACCATATAACGCGTGCGGTTGCCATGGCTAACGGTATCGTGACGCGGATTACTGCCGAGCGTACGCGTCCGGATCATCACCATATGCATAATCACGACCATAACAACCATCGCTGACACTTAGGATGCGTCATAACATCTGTCAACGTTAAATTTTACCGATTACGCCCACAAAAATTAGCCTATTTTAAGGAAATTGGCGGTTTGAGCGGAAAAATGATGAAATTTTGTTGGCGGATATTCAAAAAAGTGCTAACTTTGCGCTGTTTTTGAAGCTAAAGAAATTGTTTTACTAATTAATTAGAAGAAAATGAAAAAGTTAGTTTTGATGCTCGCTGTAGTTTTCAGCGCATCTCTTTTCTCTTGCGGCAACAAGGCTGCTGAAGCTACCGTTGAGGCTGCTGACACTGTAGCAGCTGTCGTAGAAGAAGAGGCTGTAGCCGTTGTTGACACTCTCACCAACGACACTGTTGCTACCGACACTGTTGTCGTAGCAGCTGTTGCTGAGTAAGCAACGCGCTAAGCAGGGCTTTTTCAGCCCGACTTAACGAGACAAAAAGACAGAGCCGAATCCCTCAACAGGGTTCAGCTCTTTTTTTTGCGCTTACACTCCAAAAGTGTTAACTTTGTACATTAAATCCGGCGACACGGATTATGATACTCTCACGATAGCTACCTATGACCAAAATAACCTCATGGCGCCCGGGAAATTTCACCCGGCATCTTCTGATCAACCTCGGCATAATGGCAGTGACAGGCTGTGTGCTTGTGTGGATAATGCTCAAGTGGCTGGATTCATGGACGGATCACGGACATGTTGAGATTGTACCGGAAGTGAAAGGTCTGACCTACGGCGAGGCACAGCGTCAGCTGACGGATGCCGGTTTCAGCTGTGAGCTGACCGATTCGATATATGATAACAAGAGCCGTCCGGGCACGGTGGTGGAGCAGAATCCAAAGAGCGGCACCAAGGTGAAGGAGGGGCGTATGGTTTACCTGACCATAACGGCTTTCGCTCCCAAGGCCGTGACTTTGCCGGTGCTGACAGATGTGTCGTTGCGCCAGGCGCGCTCTATTCTCGAGGGACTTGGTGTGATGAATATAACCGTCAAGGAGGTGCCGTCGGAGTATCGCGGTCTTGTACTCGCCGTGATGCATGATGGTGTGAGGCTCATGCCCGGCACACGCATTCCGGTGACAACACATGTAACTCTGGAGGTGGGTGCCGGATACTCGGAGGCTGAGGCTGACTCTATTTTTGCCGATTCGCTTGCTGAACCGACTTTCGAGGAGGAGCTATGACCGACGTGACAGATATGGCAGAATCACAGCAGCCGATGGATGCCTTTGATGCGGATTACGAGCTCGAAGATTCCGCTGATGAACTGACCGATGTTTCGGGCGAGCGGGAGATGTATGAGCATTTCCGGTTTGTAGCCGACAAGGGTCAGCAGTTACTTAGAGTCGATAAATTTCTGGTGGCACGTCTGGAACGCTCGTCGCGCAACAGGGTGCAGCAAGCTGCCGATGCCGGGTGCATATTGGTGAACGGTAAGCCGGTGAAGAGCAATTACCGTGTGAAGCCTCTCGATGTGGTGAGTGTGGTTATGGATCGTCCGCGCTATGAATTTGAGATAATAGCTGAGGATATACCGCTCGATATCGTGTATGAGGACAAAACGGTGCTTGTGGTTAACAAGCCTGCGGGACTCGTGGTGCATCCGGGACATGGCAACTATTCGGGTACTTTGGTCAATGCACTTGCATGGCACTTCCGCGACACTCCCGACTATGATGTGAATGATCCTCGCCTCGGTCTGGTGCACCGTATAGACAAAGATACGTCAGGACTGCTCGTCGTGGCGAAGACTCCTGATGCGAAGACTCATCTCGGCAGACAGTTTTTTGAAAAGACGACGAAACGTGAGTATTACGCCGTGGTGTGGGGAATACCGGATCCGGAGCAGGGGAGAATCGAGGGAAACATCGGACGCTCGCTGCGCGACCGGCTTCAGATGGATGTTTTTCCGCCGGGCAGTGAGTATGGCAAGCATGCGGTGACGCATTATGAGGTCGTGGAGCGACTGGGACATATCTCGGCAGTGAAATGTGTGCTTGAGACAGGCAGGACGCACCAGATACGTGCCCACATGCGTCATATCGGTCATCCGCTGTTCAATGATGCCCGTTACGGCGGTGATAAGATACTGCGCGGAAACCGTTCAGGCTCATATACACGCTTCGTGGAGCATTGTTTCGAGCTTTGTCCGCGTCAGGCTTTGCATGCGCGCACGCTTGGATTTGTCCATCCGGAGACGGGCGAGGAGATGTTTTTCACGGCTCCGGTGCCTGAAGATATGACCGCAATGGTGGAGCGGTGGAGGAAACTGGGGGAGAGCTGAGATCGGGCTCTTAGTGAGAATAGGGCTGATAGAGCAAATAGGGCAAATAGAGCAAACAGTGTGATATGGAGACGGGACCGTGTCATGGCTGACACAGTCCCGGAGTTCTGTTTCTGAGGATTGTCGGTTTGATCCGGTGTGGGGTTTACTTGCCGGCGTCGTTGAGCGATGCGGCATTGTCGGCAAGACGTGTATTGTCAGCGTTTGCCACCTGTACGGTGATGCCGAATATTTCCTTGAAGTCTTTCTCGAAGTCGGCGACACTCATCTTGCCGCTGCAGAAAAACTCACCGGTTTTAGCACCCTCCGATTCACGTACGGATGCGAGAGTTGCCTCATCGTCGGCAAAGTGTGTGGCTTTGTAGACGCGGAGCGATGCTCCGAAAGCGTTCTTGAATTCGGCCTTAAGTGTTTTCACTTTCATGTGGCCGTTAACTGTTAGGTCTGCCATAGTTTTTGAGATTAAGTAATCTTGAATTTCGGTTATGAGTGGCGGTATTATCCGCTTTAAATCTAAACGTCTGCACAGTAGGTTTGGTTCATACACCGTTGCCACCGCCGGTCGTGCCGCCGCTGTTCTCGCTGTCAGGGTGTTTGGTCACCGGAGGAAGCGCAGTGGAGGGTGTGGACAGGAATTTCTGCAGATAGCGTTCGCGGAAACGTTCGAGAAGTTCCCAGAAATTGGGGACAAACAGGGTGCCGACAACTGCGTTTATGAACATTCCGAACACCACGGCTGTGCCGAGCGATACGCGGCTTGCCGCACCGGCTCCGGTGGCGAACAGCATGGGCATTACTCCGAATACGAATGCGAGCGCAGTCATCATGATGGGACGGAAACGTATGCGTCCCGCCTGCTCCGCCGAACTGCGGATATCCATTCCCGAGCGTCGGAAATCAATGGCATACTCGACAATGAGTATCGCGTTCTTTGCCGAGAGCCCGAGCAGAAGTATTATGCCGATCTGGGTGTAGATGCTTATGCTCTGTCCCATGAACAAGCAGCCGATCACGGTGCCGAGTATAGCCGTGGGCATGGATATGATGACAGCCACAGGGTCGGTGATGCTCTCATACTGTGCGGCGAGCACGAGGAGTGTTATTATGACAGCGAATATCATCACAGTCGCTACTGTCACACCGCCACCGGCTTCCTGATATGCCTCGCCGGTCCAGGCGTAGGAATACTCCTTTCCGAGTGTGCGGTGCACAATATCCTCCATCAGGGCTATCCCCTCGGATGAGCTGACACCTTTCTTTGTAGCTGCTGTGAGCGAGGCGGTGGTGTACATGTTGTAACGGCTGATGCTCGATTGTCCCATCACCGGCTCGACGGTTGCGAATGCCGAGAACGGCACCATATCTCCTCCGGAATTGCGTGCGCTGAGCCGGAGAACATCATCGGCACGTGCGCGCGCTTTGCCATCGGCGGCGAGAGTGACCTGATAGACGCGTCCGAAGTCGGTGAAATCGTTCACGTATGTACCTCCCATATAGCTTGAGAGTGTTGAGAAAACATCGCTCATTGTCAGACCGAGAATCTCTATCTTGTCGCGGTCGATGTTGAGCCGGTATTGGGGGACTGTGCCCTCATACAGTGTAGTGACCGATTCTATGCGCGGGTCTTTCTCAGCCTCGGCAACGACATCGTCGAGCGCTTTTTTCATCTGTTGCGCCCCGAGATTGTTAATGTCGAGCAGCTGCATCTGCAGTCCGGAGGTGAGTCCGAGTCCCGGTATTGCGGGTGGATTCAGTCCGAACACGATGGCTTCCTGTATGTCGGCGCATGCGGCATCAAATTTCTTTATGATATCAGCCGCGCTGAGCCCCTTAGCCTTTCGCTCGCTCCATGGCTTGAGGGTGATGAACAGCGATCCGAAATTGCTGCCGGATCCTCCCGCCATGAACGACATTCCGGAGATTGCCATGACATCGTCGACTCCGGGGATCTCGAGCGCGCGCTTGTTGACTTCGGCGAGTATCGCCTCTGTTCGGTCGAGAGCGGCTCCGGTCGGGAGCTGTACGGAGCCCATGAAGTAGCCCATATCCTCATCGGGAACGTAGGATGTCGGCATCTTTATAAATCCGTAGAAGGCTATGGCACAGATGATGAAGTATGCCGCTATAGCCACTACAGGGCGGTGCAGGAAGTTGCCCACTATGCGCATGTAAAGGCTGAGTGTCGCGCCGAATCCTTTGTTGAACCATTTGTAGATACAGAATGTGGTGGGTTTGTTAGGACGCAGGAAGAGAGCACACAGTGCGGGGGTGAGGGTGAGTGCGTTGAATCCGGAAAACGCTGTCGAAACGGCGATAGTCAGCGCGAACTGTTTGTAAAGCTCGCCGGTGATGCCGCTTATGAACGCCGTCGGGATGAATACGGAGAGGAGTACGAGGACTTCGCCCACAACCGGACCCTGAAGCTCATCCATGGCTTTCTCGGATGCCTCACGCGGGTTCAGCTTGCCCGCATCGACCAGTCGGGCACAATCCTCGACCACAACAATGGCGTCGTCGACCACGATGGCTATCGCGAGCACAAGTCCGAAAAGGGTGAGGGTGTTGATGGTGAATCCCATGAGTTTCATCACAGCGAATGTGGCTATGAGTGATACGGGGATCGTGATCATCGGTATTATCACCGCACGCCAGTTCTGCAGGAAGAGCAGTATGACGATCATTACAATCAGTGTTGTCTCGACGAAAGTGACGAGAACCTCATCGATCGAAGCGTTGACGAAGTCGGTGGTGTTCATCAGCACCTCGTAGTGCACTCCCTCGGGAAAGTATTGCTCGAGGTCGTCCATCTTATCCTGTACACGCTTTGCCACTTCAAGCGCGTTGGCACCCGGCAGTTGATATATTCCGAGCAGTCCCGCCTGTTTTCCGGAGACGAGTGCCGAGCCGCTGTAGCTTGAACTGCCGAGGTCGATCTTCGCGACATCGCGCAGACGGAGTATGTCGTTGCCGTCTGATCGGATTATTATGTCGCCGAATTGTGCAGGGGTGACAAGGCGACCACGCGTGGTGAGCGTGAACTGGAACTGTTCGCCGGAGGGTACCGGCGGTGCACCGATGGATCCTGCCGATACCTCCATGTTCTGCGACTGTATGGCGGCGCTGACATCGGACGGCGTCAATCCGCGTACACGCATTTTCTCCGGGTCAAGCCATACGCGCATACTGTACTCACCGTCGCCAAAAGCGTTGACCTGTCCCACTCCGTCGAGACGCGACAGCTCATCGACTATATTGAGCTTGGCATAGTTTGTAAGGTAAAGCTCGTCGTATCGCCCGGTCGAATCGCCCATCAGCGCTATAAACATTATGATATTGGAGGAGCGCGACATTACATCTATGCCTTGCTCCTTGACGTCGGTAGGCAACTGCGCTTCGGCGAGCGCCACGCGGTTCTGCACCTTCACTGTCGCCATGTCGAGGTCGGTTCCTACCTCAAATGTCACGGTGAGGTTGTAGCTGCCGTCGCTTCCGGAGTTGGAGCTCATGTACATCATACCCTCAACTCCGTTCACCTGTTCCTCTATGGGAACTCCTACGGTGGTCGCGACTGTCGATGCGTCTGCTCCGGGATAGGTAGCCGAGACCATTACGGTAGGTGGAGTTATGTCAGGGAACTGAGCCACCGGCAGAGTCTTGACCGTTATGACACCCACAAGAATCATCGCAATGGCAAGAACCATGGCGAAAATAGGTCGCTCTATGAAAAATCGGGAGAACATGGCGGCGGTTTATTTTTTGAGAACAGGTTTCACTTCCATACCGGCACGCACTTTGAGCATGGCGTCGGTGACATAATTGGCATCGGGACTGACACCGGAAAGTACCACACGCATTGAGTCATTGACAAGATCGCCGGTCTTTACAGGGGTGTAGACCACGCGGTTGGAATCGTTCACTACATAGATGTATGAACCCAACTGGTCGGTGGAAATAGAAGCATCCCTGACAAGCATGGCGTGGGGTTCGACACGGTATGGGAGCGAAACGGTGGCAAACATTCCGTCGCGGAGCTCGCCGTAGGTGTTGTCGAGCGACGCACGGAGCTGCAGTGTGCCGGTCGATGAATTTATGTCGGGTGAGATGTATTGCATCTTAGCGGCATAGGAGTGGGGGAGCTGTTCGCTGAAGCGGACCGGTATTGAATCATAGTTGATCATAGACCGGTTGTTGTCGTTGGCGAGCATACGGAGATATGAGGCATCCTCGATGTAGAAATCGGCGCGCAGCACGGAATTGTCGTACAGTGTGGCGAGTATAACCGGTGCACCGGCGCCATTCAGGAAATTGCCTACGGAATGGGTCGATGCGCTTACAGTTCCGTCCATGGGTGCACGGACGGTGCAGTAGCTAAGATTGGTAAGTGCCGTCTGGAGGGCAGCCTCCGCGCTCTTGATGGCTGCGGCACTCTCCTCGAATGTGCTTTTTGCCTGGCTGACCTCCATCTGCGAAACGGCATCGCTTTCCAGTGCTTTCTTCATAGCCTCATACTGACGGGAGGCGTATTCATTCTGACTGCGTGCGGTTGCCAGCTGCGCACGCGCCTGGTTGACGGCATCCTGGTATTGTGTAGGCTCGATGGTGAACAGTACCTGACCTTTGCGCACCTTGTCGCCATCCTTGTAGTTCTGTGTGCGCAGATATCCGTCGACGCGCGCCACGAGGTCAACGACGTTGGCGGCACGCAGCGTGCCGGGATATTCTTTATATAAGACTACTGAATCGGTAGTGACAGGTGCGACATTGACTTCCGTAAGTGTCTCTCTGCGTTCGGTGTCATGACGGGAGCAACCGGAAGTAGCCGCAGCGGCGGCTATCATTATCAGGGCGAGAGTGTGTACGTTGTTCATATAGAGGTTTGTTTTGGCGTTTCTATTACAGTTGCTGTGATGACCATCCGCCCCCGAGGGCTTTGTACAAGGTTATTACGGCAGTGAGCGAGTTTGCCCGGGCGGCAACGAGCTCATTTGAATATTGTAGAAGGGAGATCTGTGCCTGAGCGACATTTATGAAAGCGTCGAGTCCCTGTTTATAACGGTCGAGTGACAGCTCGAAAGCTTTGCGGGCATTCTCCTCGACGAGCTTTATCTCCTCAAGATAGGCGTTGGCGTCGGTATATGAAGTCATGGCGTTCTCCACCTCCTGCACAGCGGTGAGGAGTGTGAGGTTGTAATTGTCGATTCCGGCTAGCATCTGTTCCTTTGCTGATGCCACTGCGGCTCGGCGTGCGAATCCGTCGAAGACAGTCCAGCTCAAGGTCGGTGCCACAGAGTAGGCAAGACTTCGGTGTGTCATGAGGTCATCGAAACGGTGTGCCTCAGTGGCTATGCTTCCGTTGAGCGATAGTGTGGGCAGAAATTCCTTTTTGGCTATTCCGATTGCCGCGGCATAGGCGGCGAGTGTGTATTCCGCTTCCGCCACATCGGGTCGCCGCCGCAGAAGATCCATTGGCACGCCTGCACCAAGGTTTCCACTGAACTGAGGCAGAGGTGCTGCTGAGGCGAGGCGTGGCGCGAGTTGCTGTGGGTAACATCCGGTCAGGACGGCGAGCGAGTTGACGGTAGTGTTGATGGATGTGTGAAGCGCGACGAGCGATGCTTTCGTTGAGTAATATACGGTGCGCGCCTGCCTGACATCGAGCATCGATGCGAGCGAGCACTCGAAGCGGGCTTCGGCAATTTTCATGACTTTCTCCTGCTCGGCTACATGGGCTTTAGTGACGGCAAGCTGTTCCTGAAGCATGCGGAGCTGCACGTATGCCGTGGCGATCTCGGCGCAGATACTGACGCTTACCGCAGCATAATCGGCGCGCGAAGCCGAGATATGTGCCTTGCTCTCACGTGCGCGTGCGGCTACACGCCCGAAAATGTCGATTTCCCAGCTCACGGTAGCTCCGGCATTGAAGTAATCTATTGTGGTAGCCTGCCCTCCACGCGCCATGGTGACAGCCGATGTCCGCTCCTTGTTCCATCCGGCATTTACCGCGATCTGAGGATAATATGAGCTGCGGACCGTGCGCAGGTTCTGCCGTGCCATCTCTATCCGGCGCGATGCTGCGGCAAGGTTGAAGTTTGCGGCTTCTCCTTCTGCTATAAGCGAATCGAGCAGGGGATCATTGAAAGCGCTCCACCATGAGTCGTCGGTTGGAAACGGTTGTGTGAATTCAGATGAATAAATCCATCGTTGTGGCAGGCTGTCGGCGAAAGCCGTCGGTGCTTTTCCGTCTGCCGGATCCTGTGAGTGACTTGGGATCACCGTGCAGAAAGCGGCAATAAACAGGAGCAGCTGTTGTGTGAGTTTGTTCATGCAGCAGAGTCGAAACGTTAGGTTTGGTCAAGTAATACGGAGATACGACTTACTTGAAATAATAACTCGCCACGATTGCGATTTGTTCTGCTATCAGAATAAAGAAAGAGGCTGTTGAACCATTCTGACAACATCCTCCCATCCGGATATAACAGCGGTGTGCCAAACGAATTTTGACACACCGCCACATTATCTTTATTATCTGAGTTACCGGTGAAAACTCTATATATCCGGTAAACTTTTATTCCACTACAATTCTAAGGGCATCGGCTGTGCGGATACGCGGTTTGATCTCTCCACCGAGGATAACAACGGCGCCGTCGGGAGCTACGGTAGCAGCCGCTCCGGCGCGTGCCATCTCCGGACCCTGGCTGTGGATCGACCATTTTCCATCGGCAGGTGAGTAGATAAGACCGAGGTCATTGAAACGGTACCATTCTACGGGATGCGAGAGATAGTCGGGAGCCTGGTTGCGAAGAGCTTCAAGGAAGATATCTTTGTTGACACCTCCGCTGACGAATATACGTCCGTCGGCAAGAGTTACCGCAGTGCCTCCACCGGTGCTTACGGTCTGTGCGTCGGATCCAACGGGTGCAGGGAGTTTTGTCCACTTGCCTCCGGCGATGGTATAGCAGAGTCCGTCGGTGTCGAGCGATGCCTCACGTCCGTCGCCCTTTCCGGCGAATCCTCCCCAAAGATAGAGACGCTGTTTGCCGTCGGCTGCCGATGCGGCAATAACCGGTTGTACACGCGGATTGCCGGGGAATGATTTCAGTGCTTTCCACCCAGCCTTGAGATCAGACATGTCGAGACACCAGAGTGCGTTTGAAGGCTTTCCGTCGACATTTCCACCTGCTACGTAGACTTTCCCGTCAGCGTATGCAGCCGCGCAGTTGTCGACAGTGGAGGGTAGCGACGGAAGCGGGCTGCATGTAGCCTTTCCGTCAGCACCGACAGTGATAAGCCATGCTGTATCAAGCGCTTTTGATGCGGTAGTTCCGCCTACAATCACCATACCTTCGGGTGTGGTGGCGGTGGCGCCGTATGCCATAGGTTCTGGGAGCTGACCGATCAGTCGCGAGAGAAGTATACCGTGATGATCAGTGATCTCGTATATTCCGGAGTAGAATGTCTTTTTCGCATCGGTTGCCATCGGGTTACCGGGGAAGTTGCAGCCACCGGCACGCAGGACGTGTCCGTCGGCAACTCCGGCGAATGCAGCCGAAACTCCTGCATTTATCCAGGGTTCGCATGTGATCTGCTCTGTTACGGGCAATTTGAATGTCGATGCCGGCAGGTTGTCGGAGTTCACTAGGTTGGCTCTGGTGAAAGGCTGCCATCCGTAGCGGACGTAGCGTGGTGTTTCAATATCCATGTTGGTAAGAATTATACGGTTGTCGGGTGTTATTTCTGCTTTCGCAGGGAGGTACATACCTTCGTATTGTGCTATCTCGAATGTGCGCGGTGCGTTGCCGTCGGAAGTCTTAAGTCCGTCGGCATATTCCATAGTGAGAACTACCGTGCCCTTGCCGGTTGAGACAGCATTGAGCGGCAGCGGCCCGGATGGAGTGACGTTGGTCATGCTGTAGACACGGTTTAGTGCCTGCCGGGCGAGGCGTTGACCTACAGGGCGTTTGTTGCGTGGGTGTACGTCGAGTGAGTCTCCGAGATCGCTGCTGACAGCCATAGCTGTGCCGGGAATGGATAGCGCCATACGCCGCTGGCTGTCGCGGAACTCCTGCCATGAGGGTCGGTTAATTGAGCTAAGCTGTGTGAAAATGAAAGGAAGCTCGGGTTGTTTCCAATTCTCACGCCAGCTCTGCACCAGGAGATTGAACATCTGTTCGTGCAGTTCGATATTGTTTGCATTTGATTCGCCCTGATACCAGATGACACCTGCCACGGGGTATGCTCCGAGCGGGCGTATACCGTTGGCAAACAGGTAGGAAGGCTGATACGGGTGGCGGTGGTTGCCGTTTCCGATATTTTCTCCCGCACGCTTCTGTACCCAAGGCTGTATGTAGTCGTTCTTACGCCAGTTGACGAGCATTTCGGGCATTCCGTGCTCGATCGTCTCGATATCGATCCATGATTCCGTGCCTGAACCTCCGATAGCGTTGCAGATTATGCCGACGGGCACTTTGAGCGAGTCGCGTAGCATTTTTCCGAAATACCAAGCCACGGCGGAGAAATTCGATGCATTAGCTTTCGTGGATGGTTTCCAGGCGGTGGGAAGATAATAGCGGTGGTGGTTGAGAGAATCCTTGTCGTTGTCGCTCCATTCCACGGCATCTGTCATTACGCGCGGCTTCATGTCGAACAGGCGTAGCTGCGGATCATCCAACATCATTGTGTCGGCGGCAAAGGTAGTGGTTGCGCGCATACGGAACTCCATGTTGCTCTGTCCGGAAGCGAGCCAGACCTCACCTATCGCGACATCGCCGAACCGCAATGTCTTTTTACCATCGGTCACGACCATTTCCAGCCCTTCGTTCTCAGGCATGGGCGGGAATGTCACGCTCCATTTACCGCGATTGTCAGCAACAGCATGAACGCGTGCCATTTTGCCGTTGGTTTTGCCGAGCGAGGCAGTGATCTTTGAGCCGGAATCAGCAGTTCCGTTGACGGTTATAGGTTTATAGCGTTGAAGCACCATCCCATCACTGTAGACAGCGGGGAGCTTCAACCCACCGTAATTTCCGGTGATGGCTGCGAGCGCTGTTTCCGCCATAAGGCGTGAGCCTGCAGAATCGGGGTGTATTCCGTCGGGCATAAGATCGGGGAAGTCGCGCAGAGTCTCGCCGAAATCTATAAGTTCGGCGCCTGTTATCTCAGCGACCTCGCGGATAGCCTGACGTGCCTTATCTCGCCATACAAGTGTGCCGGAGCGGAAACGCGGGTGCTTTGACAGCAGCGGCGATAGGTTGGCTATGATGACGCGTACATTTGGATTCTCTTTCCGGAAAGATTCAATCAGGTCGACATAATCGGAGATAAATTCGGAGTTGTAGTTCGGCCAGTTTCGCGGATCGGTGTCGTTGACTCCGAGGTGGATTAGGAGAATGTCGGGTTTGAACTGGAGTGCCGCAGGGTATTCAGGATTGTTCCAATACGGGTTGTGTCCCTTGCGCAGAAGTGTAGCCCCCGATCTGCCGAAGTTGCCGACCTCATAGTCCTTTCCGAGCATATCTGCCAGTTGGAACGGGTATGCATTCTTTTCGCGGTTCTGTACAAGGAATCCGTAGGTAATGCTGTTGCCTACACATGCCACTTTTGTCTTTTTCTGCGTATCTGCAGCCGCAGCCTGGACTATGACAGCCAAAGCCATCAGGATCCATGTGATTGAACGCTTCATCTGGCGGTTGATTGTTAGTGTGAAAATGATGAATTGAGTTTATATGCAAAAAGCGTGACCAAGTGGTGTGAATTTACTACCTGGTCACGCTCTTCGGGTATGATTATTTCTTCATGATATTGTCGATGATCATCGAGCTCTTTATAAGCATGCGGGGTATGTGGAAGGGACCTTTGAAAAGGTTGCCTTTCGCAGGCTGTGCCACAGTGCCGTCGCGGTGCAGGTAGCCGAACCATTCGCCATAGACGGGATCCGGCAGGAACTCATACGCCCAGTCGTTGGCAAGGCGGTGCATCTCGAGATAGCGGGTATCGCCGGTGGCTTCGTAGGCGTAGAGTGTGGCTATGACAGCCTCTGTCTGCGGCCACCAGAACTTCATGTCCTGCGAATAGTCCTGTGCGGGGAATCCCTTGCAGTCGCGGAAGTTGATAATGCCTCCGAACTCCTCGTCCCATCCCCAGTCCCATGACCAGTCGAGTATCTGGAGTGCCATCTCCTTGATGTCGCGTCCGGATCCTTCGTCCCATCCGCGATATTTAGCCTCTTCAAGCAGGAACCATGCGGTCTCGATGCAGTGTCCGGGGTTGATGACACGACCGTTGATTGTGTCGATAAGCTCACCTTCGGGTGTCACCATCTCAAGCAGCGCCTTGTATTCGGGGTGGATGAAGTAGCGGCGGATCGCTTCAACCGACTGTTCGATCTGTTTGTCAAGTACCGGATCCTGGATCACCTCACGGATGCGTGCGGCAGTATTGATGAGGATCATGGTCACGGAGTGTCCGATAGCCTTCTGGGTCGGGAGGTACTTGGGTTCGAGTATTCCGGGGGTATTGATGAAACGCTCTATATCGTTGAAGAGGCGGAGTGCCTTCTCTGCATAGCTCCGGTCGCCAGTAGCGAGCGAGTATTCGCTCATGGCGATTGCGGCGAAACACTCGGAGAACACATAGCGGCGTTTGCGCAGTGGCTTTCCGTCGGCGGTAACCTCGAAATACATACGTCCGTCGGTATCGAAGCAGTGTGCCTCGATGAAGTCAAGGCAGCTGCGCGACATCTCGAGATACTCGGGGCGTTTCTCCACATTGTTGTAGGCGAATGCATAGACGAATGCGGCGCGTCCCTGGAACCATACAGATTTTGTCGAGTCCATGAGATTACCCTCACGGTCAACGCAGGTGTAGACTCCTCCGTTCACGCGGTCAAGACCATGTTTGAGCCAGAATGGAAGTATGTCGTCGGTGAGGTCGCGGCGGTAACGTGTCGCCCACTCGCCCAGATATTTTTCAGTGTCTAAAGTCCACATATAGTAATGTATATGAATTTAGGCGTCTATAGTCCCCGCCATATAGGCGGGGATCCATAGGCTTGTTTTTTCGTTGTCAGTGTTAGAATTTGTTGCAGCGGTCGAAGAACCCGATAGCCTCGAGCTCTGCCTTCATCTGTGCCTCTTCCTCGTCGGTCATGTTGCGGAAGGGTGTACGGTTGGGACCGAGATCGAGACCGATGAGCTTCATGATGCGCTTGCCACCTACGATGTTGCCACGGTAGTGACAGATTACGTTGATGACATCCTGTGAGAAGTTCTGTTTCTCGCGTGCAGTCTCGAGATCGCCTTTCTCCCAGGCTTCGATGATGCCGGTGAGTTCGCGTCCGTTATAGTTGGTGGTACCACCGATACCGCCCTGTGCGCCACCCTGTGCGAGTGAGGGGAGGATAGTCTCGTCCTGACCGTGGAGCATATCGAACTTACCGTTCTTGTAAAGACGGCACTGGTTGTATTCGTAGAGGCTCTCGTATGTGTACTTGATGCCAGCGAAGTTGGGGATGCGACCGTCGACAGCCTTGAGGAAGTCGACCATCGGAAGGAACGCTCCGTTGAATGCCGGAATGTGGTAGTAGTAGAAGGGGAGTTCAGGAGCTGCGGCAGCAATCTCCTCGCAGTATTTAACGAGTTCCTCGACACGACCTACCTTGGGGAAAGGGGGTGCCATGGCACCTATGCCCCATGCTCCGATCTCAGCTGCATGGCGGGCAAGTTCCTTAGCCTCACGGAGTGAGCAGCTGCCCACATGTACGATTACCTTGAAGTCCTCGGGCACAGCTTTTACCCAAGCCTCGGCAAGGCGCTTGCGCTCGTCGGTTGTAAGCATGTAGCCCTCGCCGCTTGATCCGTTGATGAACACGCCTTTGAGTCCATTCTTCTTAAGCATGGCTGCATAAGCGGGGATGGGTTCGAGATTGATATCGCCGTTAGGGAGCATCGGTGTGAACGGTGCGTCGATGAGTCCTTTGATCTTTTCCATTGTAATTATTTAGTTAGTGTTGTTTCGGTTATATGGTGTTTTTTTATGCTGTTATTGTCTCAGCCTCCTCACCTTCGGGTGATACAGCCTCAAACTCCTGATCCTTGTCGTCATATTTGGGCCGGAGCACTATGAGCTGCAATGCGAGGGCAATCACGAGTATGCCACCCATGATCGCGAAGCACATGCCGAGTCCGACAGTTGATGCGAGCGATCCGAGCACCTGGGTGGTGATAGCACCCATTATCACTCCGAGTGAGTTCATGAATCCGTAAGCCATGGCGCGCTGACGCGATGATACGAACTGGCAGAGGATTGGCATATTGTTGGCGTCGAACATTCCGTAGCCGATGCCGAAGAAAAGTCCTGCGGCGACAGACAGAATGGCGTTATGCGCGAGACCTATGAGCACGAGTGCCGGTATCATCATGGCGAGACCTATTGCAGAGGTGTAGATTCTTCCGCGGACGTTGCGCTTCACCCAGCGGTCGGAGATCGGACCGCCGATCATCACACCTATGAAACTTGCCACGGCAATGGTGAGTGTAGCCATGGGACCAGCCCATTCCATCGACATGTTGAGATTGTCCTGGAAGAGGGTGGGGAGCCAGTTCTTGGTAGCCCATCCGGGTATTGAGCTTGATGCGAAGAAGAAGAGTATCACCCAGAATGCAGCGGTGCTGAACACCACGGCAAGCGAGCGCACGAGCGATTCCGAGTTCTTCGGTTTGCTGCTCTTTACGGCATTTACAGCCGCGTTTCCGTGTCCGGGTTTCTCATGCAGTAGGAAAATTAGTACAAAAGCATAGGCAACACCTATGATTCCGAACCAGTGGAATGTCGATTGCCAGGACCAAGCTCCGGCGACCATAGATCCGAATCCACCCAATGCCTGACCGCAATAGAGTCCGGTCATGTGAAGTCCGATGGCGAGCGAGCGTCCTTTGCCGGTGAAGAAATCGGCTATCAGTGACAGAGCGGAGGGGATATACAGAGCCTCGCTTATGCCCATGATGCCGCGGAGCCACATGAGCTGATGGAAATCATTGCAGTATCCCATCGCATAGGTTACAGCCGACCAGACTCCGAGCGAGCCTACGATGAGCCACTTGCGGCTGATGCGGTCGGCAACGGCACCTGAGAACGGACTGGCTATACCGTAGACCCACAGGAATATAGCCATGAGTGCACCGAATGCCTCGGCGTTTCGCAGGGCTTCAATATCGAGAGCTATGTTAGCCTGCATTGTGGAGAGCATCTGCCTGTCCATGTAATTAAGCAGTGCCACAACCCAAAGCAAGCCTACGACAAGCCAGGGGTAAAATTTCTTGTTCTGTAATGCCATAATGATGAAGTAATGATATATAGGATTTAAAGTATCTGCAATGTCGCTATGGTTTTCTTACTATGCGTGAGGTTCGCTCCCGAACATATACGCGGATTCAAAGGCAAAGTTATGTAATTTTTTGTCGAAATGCTTACTTTTGCAAAATAAAAAGTTCAACAGATGGAAAATTTCACATATTGCACCCCTACTAAATATGTTTTCGGGCGCGGAGCCGAGCTTAATGCCGGTTCTGAGGCTAAGATAGCCGGAATGCGCAATGTTATGGTTGTATATGGCGGTGGCTCGGCGGTAGCCTCCGGTGTGCTGCAACGCGTGCTCGACTCGCTCGCTTCGGCAGGCATACAGACGGTCACTCTTGGCGGGGTGCGTCCGAACCCTACGGACGATCTGGTCTATAAAGGTATAGATATGTGCCGCAGCGGCGGTATAGACAGCCTTGTCGCCGTCGGCGGAGGTTCGGTGATAGATACCGCCAAGGCGATAGCGTTGGGCGTGCCTTACGATGGCGATTTCTGGGATTTCTTTGCGGGAAAAGTCAAGGCGGAGACGGCGCTTCCGGTAGGTGTCGTGCTCACGATTCCCGCTGCGGGCAGCGAAGGGTCGGGCAACAGTGTGATCACCCGAATTGACGGTATGCGCAAGATCTCGTTGCGCACCGATATGGCGCTGCGTCCGCGTTTCGCCCTGTTGAATCCTGAACTTACATTTACTCTGCCGCCGTATCAGACGGCGTGTGGCATAGCCGACATGATGGCTCACATAATGGAGCGGTATTTCAGCACTACGCCCGATGTGGAGATAACCGACCGCGTAGCCGAGGGTGTTCTCACGGCTATAATAGAGGAGGCTCCGAAAGTCATGGAGCGTCCGGATGATTATCAGGCGCGTGCAAACATCATGTGGAGCGGCACGCTTGCCCACAACGGCATCTGCGGTACCGGACGCCGTGAGGACTGGACCTCTCATGCTATGGAGCATGAGATCAGCGCCCTGTACGGTGTGGCTCATGGCGCCGGACTGGCTGTAGTGTTTCCCGCATGGATGACTTTCATGGCGGAGCATCGTCCGGCTAAGATCGCGCAGTTCGGGCGGCGGGTGTTCGGCGTGCAATCGCACGATGACCGCACAGCGGCGATGGAAGCTATTGAGGCGCTGAAAGGATTTTATGGATCGCTCGGGCTTCCGGTGACATTCGCCGAGCTGGGTGTTGAGGATCCTGACATAGCTACTCTTGTCGCAAAACTGCATGACAACAAGGGAGCCGCAATCGGCGGATATTATACCCTTACAGCAAAAGAAACCGAGGAGATATACCGCCTTGCGCTCTGAATACAACATAAGGAAGTATACGCCTGACGACGCGGAGTGTTGGAACGATTTCGTCCGTCACTCCCGACAGCCGTTGTTTCTGTTCGACCGTGGTTATATGGACTACCACAGCGACCGTTTCACGGACTGTTCGCTGATGGTGACCGACGGGCATGGACGCCTTGTAGCATTGTTGCCGGCGGAGTGTGACGGGGAAACTGTCGCCTCCCACCGCGGGCTTACCTACGGAGGACTGATAACGCCAGAACGTCATGTCTACGGCAATCATGTGATGGAGATAATGGAGGCGGTGTGCGGATGGTTCCGAGATAACGGTTTCCGATGGTTGAGATATAAACCGGTTCCGCATATATATACCGCAGTTCCTGCCGAGGAGGATCTGTATGTTATGTTCCGCATGGGTGCGGAAGTGACGGGCTGCCACTTGTCGTCGGCGTTGTCACTGCGTGCGCCACGGTTGATCAATGAGTCAACCCGTCAGGCAATATCTGCCACGCGAGCTTCAGGCGTCAGGGTGTCGGTGTCAGACGATTATGCGACATTCTGGCGGATGCTTGAAGAGCGACTGATGGAGCGGCACGGTGTGATGCCTGTGCATACACTCGATGAGATGCTGCTGCTTGTGTCGCGCTTCCCGGAAAATATACGGTTATATACCGCCGGTCGCGATCATGCGGGAGCGGGAGCCGTGGTCTATCTCGCTGGACGGACTGCGCATGTGCAGTATATCGCCACCACGGAGGAAGGGCGGCGGGAAAGAATGCTTCCTTTGCTGCTTGATACGATAGCCGAAGTGTACACAGGAGATTACGATTATCTTGATTTCGGTGCGTCGACGACAGATTCGGGTCGGACGCTTAATGAGGGGCTTCTTATGCAGAAAAGCGGACTCGGAGCCCGCGGAGTAGTGTATCCCACATATACCATAACCTTGTGAGGTTTGCTTAATAGTGTATTGATGAAAGAGCTTAAATGTCCTAATTGTCAGCATGTATTTCAAGTAGATGATGCTGTTTTCGAATCCATAGCCGGGCAGGTGCGCAACAAGGCTTTTGAAGATGAGTTGCGTAAACGGCTTGCCGAGCTTGAGCGGCAGCATGTGGCGGAGGAGCGCGAGCGAGAGGCTGTGCGTCAGCGTCAGCATGATTCGGAACTGTCAAAGCGTGATCTTGAGATAATGCGTCTGAATGAGCGGATAGCCTCAGCCGAGGCTGCTTCTAAAGCGCGCACGCAGGCTGAAATCGCGCGTGCTGAGCAGCTGGCTGCCAAGCGGCTTCAGGAGAAGGAGATGCTCATGGCTGAGGCTGTGCGCGAGAAAGAGCGTGAGCTTGATCGGCTTAACGCATCGCTTGCGGAGGCGCGCAACTCCACGCAGCTGGAGGTGATGAAGGAGCGCGAGCGGCAGATGGAGGCGCAGCGCATCAAGGATCAGGAGATAATGCAGCTGCGTCAGAACGCAGCAGTGACTGAGCGGCTGCATCTGGAGCAGCGCAACAATATGCGCGAGCAGTATGCCAAGGAACTGCAGGCTAAGGATGAGATGATAGCGTACTTCAAGGATTTCAAGGCTCGCCAGTCGACTAAGGCGATAGGCGAGAGCCTGGAGCAGCATTGCAGCTGCGAGTTCGAGAGTGTGCGTGCGATAGCATACCCCACAGCCCAGTTTGGTAAGGATAACGATGTGGTGGAGGGAACAAAGGGTGACTTCATATTCCGTGATTACGTGGATGGCGAGGAGTACATATCCATAATGTTCGAGATGAAAAATGAGGCGGAGGGAACTGAGAAAACCCACCGTAACGAGGAGTTTTTCGCCAAGCTCGACAGCGACCGCCGGAAGAAACGGTGTGAATATGCTGTGCTTGTGACGATGCTTGAGCCGGACAGCGAACTGTATAACCGCGGTATTGTGGATGTATCGCACCGGTATGAGAAGATGTTTGTGGTGCGTCCGCAGTTCTTCATGCCTATAATCGGTCTGTTGACGTCGAATGCCCGCTCCACGATCGGTTTCCGGCGCCGCATCAACGAATTGGAGAGCTCGCATGTGAATTTTATGAATTTCCGTGCGAAACTGGAGGGGATTCAGAATGGTATAATGGGTAATTATGAATCTGCCCACAAGCATATTAGCAATTCGCTTAAGCAGATCGACAGCTCGATAAAATCGCTTACAAAGCTGAAGGAGGAGATGCAGAAGTGGGATACGTTCATGAGCCGTGCGGTTACCAAATCGGAGGGATTGACCATACGCAAGCTCACTCATGGTAATCCTGAGATCCGCGACCTCATAAAATCTGCCGAGGAGGCAGAGAAGAGCGTCAGCAAGGAGTTGCCTGAGTCGATAGAGGATGATCCGCTGCTATCGTTCGACGAGCTGTAACCGGAAGTGATTCATCAGATTTAACGACAAGCGGGTGCGCCAAAATAAGGTGCACCCGCTTGCCGTTAAATTTTATAAGGTTGATCAGTTGGCTGAGAGGGAACCATTCTCTGCCTGCTGTATCATGTCTTTGCTTGCTGTGATATAGACCTCTACACGACGGTTCTGCGCGCGTCCTTCGGGAGTGGCGTTAGAAGCTACATAATCAGCCATAGGCACGCCCTCAGCAGCAAGACGGTTGGCGGCGACACCGCTGTGGAGCAGATAGTTCTTCACAGCGTCGGCACGTCCGTCGGCAACGCGTGTGTTGACGGCAAGTGAGCCGGTATCGTCAGTATAGCCGTAGATCTGCACATCGGTTCCAGGGTTGTTGATGAGCGACGATGCGAATGACGACAGATCCGATTGAGCCTGCGGGCTGAGCGTAGTGCCGTTTGTCGGGAAGAGTATGCCGCTGCTGAATGTCACCTTGATAGCCTGGAGTCCGTTCTGATCCTGCACGGTCTCAACCTGTGCCTTCTCGGCGAGTTCCTGCTGCAGTTCGGCTTTCTGCTTGTCCATCTTCTTGCCGATGAGCGCACCTGCGCCGGCTCCCACGGCGGCTCCGATAGCGGATCCTATGCCCGCGCCTTTACCGCCACCTATGATGGCTCCGAGTCCGGCTCCTACAGCCGCTCCGCCGCCGCCACCTATGAGGGCGCCCTTACCGGTCTGGGTCATGCTGCTGCAGCCCGACGATATCAGAAGGCAAAGTGCCATTGCCCCCGTTCCGATGATCTTCAATGCTTTCATTTCAAAATAGTTTTAGTGTTACTGTATGTTCCGATTCCTGTATGCCGCCCGAAGCGTTAAGCTGTGCGGAAATGCGGCTTTATGTATATACAAATGTAAATAAATTTATGTTTATACGTTGTGGGTGAAAAGTTTCAATAATTATAAAATAATCACTAATTTTGCAGCATAACTGAGAATAGTGATGAGCAGACCTATCGGAAATTCACGTATGCGTCCAAAGGATTCCACGCTGATGTACCATGTCGGCGCTCTTATAGCCGTATCGGCATGGGGAGCGTCGTTCATCTCTACCAAAGTGCTTCTGCAGCATGGTCTCGGTGCTGTTGAAATTTACATATACCGTTTCGTCCTTGCCTATCTTCTCACGTTCATTATATGTCCTAAGCCGTTGTTCTGCCGTTCGTTACGTCATGAGCTGCTGCTCATGCTGTGCGGTGTATGTGGCGGATCTGTATATTTTATAGCCGAGAATACGGCTGTCATGTACACTCTGGTATCGAATGTTTCGCTTATAGTTACAACCGCTCCGCTTTTCACTGCACTGTTGGTTTCGGTGCTTTATAAGTCGGAACGTGTCGGTCGAGGAGTCGTAATAGGCTCCTTCATTGCCCTTGCCGGTGTCGGATGTGTAATATTCAACAGTAGCGTGGTTGTACAGGTCAACCCTTTGGGCGATATGCTGGCACTGCTCGCTGCGATCTGTTGGGCGGTGTATTCGGTAGCCTTGCGTCCGCTCAGCGCGGTTTATAGCGCATGGTTCATATCCCGAAAGACATTCTTCTATGGTGTGCTCACCGCACTCCCATTCCTTGCGCTTGATGACGGTAGCGCACCTATTAGCGTTCTTCTCAATCTGGATGTTGCCGCCAACCTTCTGTTCCTTGGTCTTTTTGCCTCTATGATCGCATATATGCTCTGGGGACAGGCTGTGAGGCATCTTGGCGCAGTGAAGTCGGGCAATTATCTCTATGTGTCGCCGGTGGTGACGCTTGTGCTGTGTGCTTTGCTTCTGCATGAGCATGTGTCGGCTGTGGGTTATATCGGATGCGGATTGATTCTGTTCGGTCTGATATTCAGCGAGAAGTTCAAGACGCGCCAGTGAACGGCACTTACTATTATTGATTCAATTTCCGAAGTCTTCTTGTAGAAACTCAATCTCTTCGACGAGGTTGCGTGCAATTATCGCTGCAGCAGTATTGCCACGCGTTGCTTCGGTGGCGGCAAGGTCTTTATAGCGTGCCATATCGGTTCGGAAGATGTTCCACATAAGGCGGACGGCGCCATAGTGAGCCATATCTGATTCGCCGGCAAGTGCTGCGTCAACGATTTCCGAAGCCTGCGGATGATGTCGGAGCAATGCGTGGCAGAGTATGTCGGATGCCTCGGTAGCTTTCAGTTTCGCGAGCCACTCCACAGCTTCCGTGACTGTGACATCCTCCGGAGTCAATAGCATTGGTGCAATCATCTGACTCTCACGGCATCCGGGGTCGGCGCGCAACGCTGCCGCAAGTTCGGCATCCGGTGCGAAATCAGCTGCTATCTCCTTGATATGGGGTAGATTCAGTCCGAAGAATATGCGGTATGGCTCGCCACTGCGTCGTAGAGCATCTGCGATCACTCCATTACGCATAGCGAAAAACCTCCGCTTAAGCTGCTGCATTTTATTCATCTTGTGGCTTGCTTTATGTTTTGTACGCAAAGTTAAGTAATTTCCATGATTTGTGCTGCGGAAAATTAACATTTCGATCATGCGTTGAATCTTTATAAATCCTCTGTATGTGTGGCGCTGTGCGGATTAGCATACGGAGGATTGAAAAATGTTTATTAAATTTTCCTGCAAGGTGGCAATGCTCGCGGATTTTCGCTAACTTTGCGTATCTTTCTGTCAATAGGGATCAATCTCCCTACCGGCTTGTAAAGTGTCAATGCGATCTCCTCTTACGGTATCCCCTTCTGCAATGCTGCATCTGCGGGATATCTCAGATTTCTCCCGGCGCCTCAATGGTATTGGCGCGATAGCGGCAACGGTGAGTTTGTAGATCACCGCAGCCCTTGGCAAGATAATAAAAAAACAACATAAATGACAAGTAAATGGAAATATTCACCCCTTACTTCACAAGAGCAGAAATTAGAGAATGAATTAGATAAACGCTATGCGGCGTGTCCGCCGGTGAGTCATCTCCTGGTGCAGCGTGGCATAAGTTCGGTCGAGGAAGCCGAGCGCTTTTTCCATCCGTCGCTGAAGGATCTGCATGATCCGTTCCTGATGCCCGGCATGGATAAGGCGGTGAGCCGTCTGAACCGTGCCATGGGAGCCAAAGAGCGCATCATGGTGTATGGCGATTATGATGTGGACGGCACCACGGCTGTGGCTCTGGTCTACAAATATCTTCTTAACTTTTACTCTAATATCGAATATTATATCCCGACGCGCTATGACGAGGGCTACGGGGTTTCGCTGCGGAGCATTGATTATGCTGCGGAGCAGGGGGTAAAGCTCGTCATCATACTCGACTGTGGTATCAAGGCTATCGAGGAGATCAACTATGCCCGCAGCAAGGGTATAGATTTCATAATATGTGACCATCACATGCCTGATGACGAGTTGCCTGATGCTGCTGCGATACTCAATCCGAAACTTGAGGGGAGCACGTATCCATGTCCGCATCTGTCGGGTTGCGGAGTAGGTTACAAGTTCATGCAGGCGTTCGCTATCAGTAACGGTATTCCCGGCGCTGAGCTGGAGTGCATGCTCGATCTGGTAGCCGTCAGTATCGCCGCCGATATTGTGCCGATGGTCGACGAGAACCGCATAATGGCTTACCATGGACTGCGGCGCCTTAATTCCAATCCAAACCTGGGGCTGCGGGCGATAATACGCATCTGTGGGCTTTCTGGCAGAGAAATAACTATCTCTGATGTGATCTTCAAGATCGGTCCGCGCATAAATGCATCAGGCAGAATGCAGAGCGGCAAGGAGGCTGTGGATCTTCTGGTGGCACGCGATGTAGCCGAGGCGCTTGAGAAGGGTAAGGCTATCGACCAGTACAACCAGGACCGTAAGGAGCTTGACAAGCGTATCACGGAAGAGGCTAATGCCATCATCGATGCCCGCGGTTCTGAAGAATCGGAAAAGAAGTCGATTGTGATATATAATAAGGACTGGCACCGCGGCATAATCGGCATAGTGGCGTCGCGTCTGACAGAGCTTTATCATAAGCCGGCTGTGGTGCTGACACTTACCAATGGCTTGGCTACCGGTTCGTCGCGCTCGGTGCAGGGGTTCGACATATATAAGGCAATAGATGCCACACGCGATATACTTGAGAATTTCGGAGGTCATACGTATGCAGTCGGTTTGTCGCTCAAAGAGGACAAAATCGATCAGTTCACAAGGCGTTTCGAGGAATATGTTGCAGCCAATATACAGCCGTCGCAGTTGAAACCGACGCTTGATATAGACGCAGTGATAACATTCGCCCAGATAACCGGTGAATTTGTCGCTACGTTGCGCCGTTTCAATCCTTTCGGACCGGGCAACCAGAAGCCGGTGTTCTGTTCGAAAGGGGTGATGGATTTTGGTACGAGCAAGCTTGTAGGGCGCAATCTGGAGCATATCAAGCTTGAGCTTGTGGATGATACATCGGGCAAGGTGTTCAACGGCATAGCCTTCAATATGGCTGAGCATTTCGAGTACATACACGCACGGCGTCCGTTCGACATATGTTATACCATCGAGGATAACAAGCATCAAGGTGCGGGCGGCGGCATACAGTTGCTTATAAAAGAGATCCATACCGCCGACTGATGTCAGCACGGACAGCATCGACACAACGGATAGCCGATCCGCTTGAAATACTGCGGAAAAACTGGGGTTATGACAGTTTCCGCCCCATGCAGCGTGAGATCATAGACTCGGTGCTGGGTGGAAACGATACGTTAGGTCTGCTTCCTACCGGTGGCGGTAAATCCATCACTTTCCAAGTGCCGGCTCTCGCGTTTGAGGGGCTGACGGTTGTGGTGACCCCACTGATCTCCCTGATGAAGGATCAGGTGGATAACCTGCTGCAGCGCGGCGTGCAGGCTGTGTGCCTGCACTCGGGACTTACGCGAGCCGAGCATAAATATGGTATTGACCGCTGTATGCTCGGGCGTGCGAAGTTGCTGTATGTGAGTCCTGAACGATTGCAGTCAAAGCAGTTTATAGATCAACTGTCGCTTATGAAGGTGAGCCTCCTTGTGGTTGATGAGGCTCACTGCATATCACAATGGGGGTATGATTTCCGCCCTTCGTATCTGAATATAGTCAGGTTGCGCGAGATTTTTCCCTCGGTTCCGGTGCTCGCGCTTACGGCATCGGCAACACCGGAAGTGCGTACGGACATAATGTCGCGACTCGCTTTCCGGGGTGAGAACGTGTTCGCGCTCAGCTTCGCCCGTCCAAATATCAGTTATGCTGTGCGCTATGTGGATCATAAGGATACGATGCTTCTGCGGGCGTTGCGAGCCACTTCGGGCACGGCGATCGTGTACGTGAGATCACGCCGCCGGACGTATGAGCTTGCCCAGATGCTGCAGCGCGAAGGGATCTCGGCTCTGCATTATCATGCCGGATTGTCGCCGGATGACAAGAGTGACCGTCAGGAGCGGTGGAAGCGCGGAGAGGTGCGGGTGATTGTGGCTACAAATGCTTTCGGCATGGGTATTGATAAGCCCGACGTGAGGCTTGTGGTTCACTATGACCTGCCTCCCTCGCTTGAGGAGTATTATCAGGAGGCGGGTAGGGCAGGACGCGACGGACGGGAGTCTTATGCGCTTGTGATAGCGTCGAAGCCCGACAAGGGTCTGCTTACACGCCGTGTCGGCGAGGCGTTTCCACCGCGTGACTATATAAGAAAGGTGTATGAGCTCGCGTGCGTGTTCTGCGGTATCGCAGTAGGCGAAGGTTTCGAGGTCGTCAGGGAGTTTGATCTCGCTACATTCTGCAACCGGTTCCATCTGCAGCCGGCTCCTGCGCGAAGTGCGCTGATGCTGTTGACGCGTGCGGGATGGCTTGAATATGTGGAGGATGCCGCCACGCGTTCGCGTATAATGCTTACAGCCGGCAAGACAGAACTTTACGATCTGCGGCTCGACGGTGTGACCGACTCTGTGCTGCAGCTTGTTCTCCGTACTTACACCGGATTGTTTGCCGATTATGTGAATATCTCGGAGAGTCTGATAGCCAGGCGCCTGAACCTTACGGAGGAACAGGTGTATCAGTCGCTTCTCGCGCTTTGCCGGGCGCATGTGGCGAGCTATGTGCCGCATAGCGAGAATCCGTATATATATTTCACCACAGCGCGGGAGGAGACGCGGCATGTCTTGATACCGCGCGACATTTATGAGGTGCAGCGCGAGCGTATGGCGGTGCGGGTGCGGGCGATCCAGGATTTCGTGTTCGGAGCGTCGTCGTGCCGTGTTGCGCGCATGTTGCGTTACTTCGGTGAGACGCAGGTTGATATGTGTGGGAAATGTGACGTATGCCGCGAACAGAACATGCACCGTCCGACAAAAAAGGAGACCATCCGGTTTGAGGAAAATGTGATCCGTCTTGCCGCGCAGCCCGGAGGCAGGACAATCGGGTATATCGCCGAGCAGCTTTCGGCAAAGCCGGAGCGTGTTATAGAAGTGGTGCGGGAGCTTATGGATGATGGTACGGTTGTCATGACCGGAGATAAGATACAAACGGTTCAATGTGAATGAGTATGGAAAGTGTATTGAAACTGTATTCGGATGGTTTCAAGGTATCGCCTGATTCTGTCGCACCGGTTGCCGGTGCCGGATCCAACCGCAAGTATTTCAGGCTGCGGCATTCAGGAATGTCTGATATGATCGGTACGGTCGGCACTGATAGGCGTGAAAACAATGCGTTCATATATCTTTCCGGACATTTCCGCAAAGCGGGTTTGCCGGTGCCTGAGATTGTTGGCGTGGATAGTAACGGCATGACATATCTGCAGACCGACGTAGGGTCGGTCTCGCTCTACGATGCCCTTGCCGGCGCACGCGAGAGCGGTGTCTATGAGGACTCTGCGATGAGACTTCTTGAGAATGCTGTCGGGATCCTCGCGGATTTCCATAAGAAAGGTAGCGTCGGTCTGGATTTTGGTAAATGTATGACTCAAGAAATGGGAGTCAAGGAGGTTATGCATGATCTGTATTATTTCATGTATTGCTTCCTGAAACCTTCCGGACTAGAATTTGATGAGTACAGGCTTGAGTCGGAGTTTGAGGCATTGGCTTCGGCGACAGCCGCGCGACCGGCTGATGGCGTTATGTTGCGTGACTATCAATCCCGCAACATCATGCTTGATGCGGATGGGCGGATGTCGGTGATTGATTTTCAGGGGGCGCGCCGCGGTCGGGCGGTCTACGACCTCGTTTCACTGCTATGGCAATCGCGTCTGCAACTTCCTGTCGGTGTGCGCCGGCATCTTGTCAGTCATTATGCAAAATCGGTTGACGTCGGGTCAGAACTCGTTGATTCTGTGCCTCGGTTCGTGCTTTTGCGAACGTTGCAGACACTCGGCACATACGGATTCCGTGGGCTTGTGGAGCGTAAGGAGATGTTTGTCAAGAGCATTCCGGAAGCGTTGCGCACATTGAATCTCCTGCCTGATTCCGCTTACCTCGGACTACCTTACCTCCGTGAGCTTATAAGACGTGTGAGCCGCGTGCCGCGTTTCAGTGAGCCAACGTCGGAAAGTATGCTGACTGTCACGGTGATGAGTTTTGCCTACAAAATGGGATTGCCGGTTGATCCGAGCGGAAATGGAGGCGGTTTTGTGTTTGACTGCCGTGCCATACATAATCCCGGCAGATATGCGGAGTATCGCGCGCTGACAGGGCGCGACAAACCGGTCAGGGATTTTTTAGAGGATGGCGGTGAAGCGGAAGTTTTCCTGAAAAGCGCCTTCTCTCTGGTTGATAACGCGGTAGAGCGCTATCTTAGCCGTGGATTCAGTTCGCTTATGGTGTGTTGCGGATGTACGGGAGGGAGGCATCGGTCGGTGTATTGCGCCGAGCGTATAGCCGCAGAGCTTGCCGAACGTTTTGCCGGACGTCAAATCCGTATCCGGCTTGTACACCGTGAGCAACATATTGACGAGTTTCTTTTAAAGTAGAATGCGGATGAAAGCGATGATTTTTGCAGCGGGGCTTGGAACAAGATTGCGTCCGCTGACTGATAGTCTGCCGAAGGCACTGATACCGGTCGGCGGAAAGACTATGCTTGAGCGTGTCATACTGAAACTGCGTGATGCCGGAATAGAGAGGATGGTGATCAATGTGCATCATCATGCGGAGAAGATAAGGGATTTTCTGGCGATGCACAATAATTTCGGGGTTTATATATCAATTTCCGACGAGACGGCGATGCTGCTTGACACCGGGGGAGGGGTAGCTGCCGCCGCTCCGCTTCTGCTCGATGGCGTTGATGAGCCGGTGCTGATACATAATGCGGACATTCTCACCGATTTCCCTCTCGCTGATATGATGGCAGATTTCGGTCTGTCGGATCGCGATGCCTCGTTGCTGATTGCTGACCGTAAGTCATCGCGTGCTCTTCTGTTTGATGGTGACGGCAGGATGAGGGGATGGTGCCGCACGGACGGATCGGAAATACGTCCGGCTGAGCTTGTGGCAGACGGACTTGACCAATATGCTTTCGGTGGCGTGCACATAATCTCGCCACGTGTGATTGAGGCTTTGGTGGAGTATGCCGCTGTGAATAGGAATGTGTTCTCGATTACTGATTTTTATATTGATACCTGTAAGGATTTCAATTATATAGGGTGGCCTCCGGCAGGGCGGTTCGCATGGTTTGACATAGGCAGACCGGCTACTCTTGAGGCCGCACGCATGTGGGCTGATAGCGCTGACGCTGTAAATCATTGACAGTGTGATGGCGGTTTGCAAATGCAAATCGTAGCCTTGTTTATCTTAGCCTTACTTTTTTAGTTTGCTGGGCGGTGGAAATCAGCGCAATGTGAAAATGTTGATAACTTTTTTGGTGAAAAGCTGAAAAAAGGGGATTTGAATATGTAAATTTTCGTCAAAAAGAAGTAATTTTGAGCCTGAATTTCCTTCAATAACCGAGCGCGCAAATGTCAGACGAAGTTTATCATATCCCCGCACTGCTGCAACCCACACTTGAAGCCCTTGAAATCAAGCCCGACGGAGTGTATGTCGACGCTACATTCGGTGGCGGCGGTCATTCGCGTGCGATTCTCGAAAAGCTGGGTCCGGAAGGGCATCTGTACTCGTTTGACCAGGATGAGGAAGCGGTGCGCCGTGCATGGAGTGATCCACGGTTTACCATCGTGTATTCCAATTTCCGCTTTCTGTCGAATTTCATGCGTTTTTATGGAGTGGACCGTGTGGACGGCATACTGGCCGACCTCGGCGTGTCATTCCACCACTTCGATGATTCGTCGCGTGGTTTCTCTTTCCGCTGGACCGGTCCGCTCGATATGCGTATGAACCAACGCGCCACACAGAGCGCTGCGACTTTCCTTGCAGAAGCCACAGAAGAGAAAATCGCGGAGATATTACGCGTGTACGGTGAGGTGAAGCAGGCACGGCGTATGGCTGCGGCGATCGTTAAAGCGCGCGCTACGGCGCCTGTCGATACTGTAGAGCGTCTGCTTGAGATTATAAAGCCGATGATCAATCCGCGTGCGGAGAAGAAAGAGCTTGCAATGGTATTCCAGGCATTGCGCATAGAGGTGAACGGCGAGCTCGATGCGTTGCGTGCTTTCCTTACGCAGAGCGCCTTGCTGCTGTCGGATTCCGGCAGACTCGCTATAATCACATATCATTCACTGGAGGATCGCCTTGTGAAAAACTTTATGCGCGCCGGAAACTTCGGCGGTGAGGTGGAGAAGGATTTCTTCGGACGCACCAATGCTCCGTTGAAACTGCTCACATCCAAACCGATAGTGCCTGATGAAGAGGAGATCGATGCTAATCCACGCTCCAGAAGCGCAAAGCTGCGGGTGGCATGCCGCAATCTGGAATACACGCCCGCTTCCGAACGTTAACTTACAATCCTATATCTTGATCGCATAGCAATGGCAAAGAAGAAAAACAAACGTGACACTTCTCCCTCGATACTTGACCGCCTCATATACGGTCAGGTGATATCGAGTGATTTCTTTGCACACAACTGGCTGATTGTGTTTGGGGTCGTGACCATAATAATGGTCTACATCACCAATAAATACAATTGCCAGACGAAAATGGAAGAGATACGCCGGCTTAACACCGAGCTTGAGATTGTCAAGACCGAACGTGTGCGCGTGCGTTCGGCATACATGAGCAGGATCCGCGAATCGTCGATGCAACAGCTTGTCGATTCGCTCGGTCTCAACCTTCACGTACAGGAACGTCCACCTTATAAATTGGAAGCACGATGAGCGCCAAGAAAAAGAAATCCACACGAAAACATATAATCTCGCGCTACGCTTTCATCGTCGGACTGATGATGATAATCGTGGTCGGTATCGTCTACAACCTTGTAGATACTACGGTTGTCAATGCCGCCGAATGGAACAACAAGGCTATGAAAGAATTGTCGCGCAACGACACTATCGCGCCGGAGCGCGGTAATATTCTTGCCGCCGACGGATCGCTGCTCGCCACAAACCTGCGCTACTACACGGTGCGCATGGATTTCCGCAGCGAGCGATTCATGGAGGTGCGGTACCGTGCGGTGCTTGATACGATAGCCGACAGTATGGCGCGTTACTTCCCGGTGCGTACTGCAAAGGAGTGGCGCGAGCATCTTGCCAAACCGCTTGCAAAGCCTAAGAACAAGCGTCCGCGCGCCTATAAGCTCATAGGCAACATCAGCTATGCCGACTACAAGCGCCTGCGCACGTTCCCGTTCTTCAACATCCCCAACCGTAACCGAAACGGTATATCTATAGAGACACGTATGCGCCGGGTGAACCCTTACGGCGATATGGCACGCCGAAGCATAGGCGGCGTGGGTGCCACGGCAGAATGCAAGGAGGTGCATGGCATCTCAGGACTTGAGATGGCGCTTGATACCCTGTTGTTCGGTAAACCGGGACTGTCGAAAAAGGTGCCCCTCACGAAAGGTATCGTCAACTGGACTGATATCCCTGCGACTCCCGGCTACAATGTCAGGACGACCATCGATATCAAGATGCAGGATATTCTGGAGAATGAGCTTAACGACCGGCTGGAGTTCTGTGATGCCGACTGGGGTGTCGCAGTTCTGATGGATGTAGCCACAGGAGATATAAAGGCGATCTCCAATCTTGAGAAGAATCCTAACGCCGACAACTATATCGAGGGTATGAACCGCGCTGTGCTCGGGTTCGAACCGGGGTCGGTTGTGAAGACAATCTCGATGATGATAGCTCTTGAGGATGGAATTGTAAACAATCTCGACGAGGTGCTGACCACAGGAAGCGCTTTCGCTTACGCCGGCGGGCGTCCGATCACGGATTCCCATGGTGTGGCTTCGCTGACTGTCGCAGAGGTAATAGAGCGTTCGAGTAATATAGGCATGTCGAAGATCATCACCAGAAAATATGATTCCAACCCCGGCGGATTCTATGCACGTCTGAAAGAGATAGGTTTCCTCGAACCGATGCATACCGGCATCGGTGGTGAGCGTGTGCCACGCGTAGACAGCGTTCCGAATAACCGTGGCGGACGCATCGCCTTGTCAAGACAGTGCTACGGCTATGCGACCGAGATACCGCCGCTTTCCACCCTGAGCATTTACAACGCGATAGCAAACGGAGGAAAATATGTGCGTCCGCGTCTGTTCAGCCGTCTTACAAGCGAAACTACCGACTCGATACTCCCTGTCACATACATACGTGACCGCATCTGCTCGGAAGAGAATGCCGCAAAGATGCGCGACATGCTGACGCGTGTCGTCTGGGGCGATCATGGCACCGGACGCAGCTTGCGAAGTGATCTTGTGCGGATAGCCGGAAAGACCGGCACCTGCTACATGATCGAAGGGGGCACATATAACACTTCAAAAAAACGACTTGCATTCTGCGGTTTCTTCCCTGCGGAAAATCCCAAGTATTCCTGCATTGTGCTTGTGTGCAACCCGAAACAGAATGCATTCGGAGCTGCGAGCACGAGCGGTCAGGTGCTGCGCAATGTGGCGCTGAAACTCTATTCGCGCGGAATGCTTGACAACTCTTCCGATTATCGTGCCGAACAGCCGAAGACAGATCCTCCGACACTGTATGCCACTGCGTCGCGCGGAAGGCACAAGACAGTGCGCGAGCGTCTTTCAGTGAGCGGTTCGCGCAAGGTTCTCAAACAGCCTACCGAGGTGAAGTCGGGAGTTCCCGATGTCACCGGCTATGGACTGCGCGATGCTATCGCGGTGCTCGAACAGGCAGGTTATAACGTGGATTTCTCCGGTGTCGGCTATGTAGCCTCGCAGACTCCGTCGCCGGGACATAACAGTGCCCGCGGAACCCGCGTTAAATTAACACTTACAGAATAATATCCTCCACACACAATACAGATTATGAAGTCACTTTCACAACTACTCTCGGCGATAACAGTCGAGGAGATCATAGGGAGCCAGGACAAGATGATAAGCACACTGGTGTGCGACTCACGCAAAGTCGAGCTTGGCTCGCTGTTTGTTGCCGTACGCGGCGTAAATGTCGACGGTCACCGCTTTATCCCAATAGTGACGGTAGCCGGTGTCGCCGCAATTGTGTGCGAGGAACTTCCCGAACGTCTCGAATCGAACATCACATATATCCGTGTGCCGAACAGTGCTGTAGCTCTCGGCTACCTCGCGTCGCAGTGGTATGGAAACCCGTCGCGAGAACTGAAACTTGTGGGCGTGACCGGTACGAATGGTAAGACCACCACGGCTACCCTCATATACGAGATGGCGCGTCTGGAGGGGCACAAGGCTGGCTTGTTAAGCACTGTGTGCAACTATATCGATACGGAGGCAGTGCCTGCCGAGCAGACTACTCCCGATCCGCTGACCCTGAATATGCTGCTGAGGCGCATGGTTGACGCGGGATGCACGTATGCGGCGATGGAGGTAAGCTCGCACGCAGCGCATCAGAACCGCATAGCCGGACTGCATTTTACCGGTGGAATCTTTACCAACCTCACCCGTGACCATCTTGATTACCATAAGACCGTAGAGGCTTACCTGCAGGCAAAGAAATCATTCTTCGACACGCTGCCACGCGATGCTTTCGCGCTGACAAATATAGATGATAAGGTCGGGAATGTCATGCTTCAGAACACTGCCGCCGCTAAATATACATATTCATTGCGAGAGCAGGCTGATTTCACCGGACGCGTCATCGAAAGCCGTCTTGACGGAACACTCATTGCTTTCAACGGCTGTGAGGTTGAAGTTCTGTTCACCGGGCGTTTCAATGCCTACAATCTGACAGCCGTCTACGGGGCATCGATCCTGTTGGGATGGGACAAGGAGCGCGTTCTGGTAGAGATGAGCCGTCTGATTCCCGTCGCAGGACGTTTCCAGGCTTTCCGCTCTGACAAGGGTGTCACCGCGATTGTGGATTATGCTCATACGCCGGATGCCGTGGTTAATGTGCTGTCGGCTATACGTGACATTGTGGGAGCGCGTGGAACCATCATCACCGTTGTAGGTGCAGGTGGCAACCGTGACAAGGGTAAACGCCCGATCATGGCACGTGAGGCGGCATTGCGCAGCGACCGCCTGATACTGACCTCAGACAATCCGCGCGATGAGGATCCCGCCGAAATCATCCATGATATGGAGGAGGGGCTGGATGCCCGTGCGAAAGCGATGACGCTCAGCATAACCGACCGTCGCGAGGCGATACGCACTGCGGTGGCGCTTGCCAAGGATGGTGATGTGATACTAATCGCCGGAAAAGGGCATGAGGATTATCAGGAGATCAAGGGTGTGAAACATCATTTCGACGACCGTGAGACCGTCTGCGAGATCTTCGAGCAGGGTTGAACGGAACAGGATTTTTTATTTGACCGATACGACTGACAGTTAGCTATATGTTATACTATCTATTTGACTATCTTGAACAGACCGGATTCCCCGGCGCACGACTGATGGACTACATCACAGTGCGGTCGGGTGCGGCACTGGTGCTGTCGCTCTTCATAGCGATGGTGTTCGGGCGCAAGATCATCGACCGCCTGCAGCTCATGCAGGTAGGTGAGATAATCCGTGACCTCGGGCTTGAGGGACAGATGCAGAAGAAGGGCACCCCGACAATGGGTGGCGTCATCATCATCATATCTATCCTTGTGCCCTGTCTGCTTGTGGGTAATCTTGGCAGCATCTATATGGCGCTGATGATACTTACAACGGTGTGGCTCGGTTTTCTCGGTTTTCTTGATGACTGGCTGAAGATGAAGCGCCATAACAAAGATGGCATGAGCGGACGGTTCAAGATCGTCGGGCAGGTAGGTCTCGGTCTGATAGTAGCCGCCACGATGTGTTTTAGCCCGAGCATCGTCATGCGTGAGAATGTAGAGACTGTCAGCACTACCGGCGATGAGGTCACAATCACCTACAAGACCGAGGACGTGAAGTCGACACAGACCACTATCCCGTTTGTGAAAAACAATAATTTCGATTACTCATATCTCACTTCGTGGGCGGGTAAATATGCCACTACCGGCGGTTGGATCGTATTCGCGCTTGTCACCATTCTTGTTATCGCCGGAACTTCCAACGGTTCCAACCTGACAGACGGTCTTGACGGATTGTGTACGGGTGTGTCGGCAATCATCGGCACCGCGCTCGCCATAATGGCATACCTCGGTGGCAATATAATCTACTCTTCGTATCTTAATATAATGTATATTCCGGGTAGCGAGGAGCTTGTGGTATTCATGGCTGCGTTCATAGGCGCGCTGATCGGCTTCCTGTGGTACAATGCTTTCCCGGCTCAGGTATTCATGGGCGATACCGGCAGCCTGACCATCGGCGGTATAATAGCGGTGTTCGCCATTCTCATACGTAAGGAACTGCTGATACCGTTGCTTTGCGCCATATTCTTCATTGAAGACCTTTCGGTAATGCTCCAGGTAGCATACTTCAAGATCACCAAGCGGCGCACCGGAACAGGAAAGCGTGTGTTCAAGATGACTCCTCTGCATCACCATTTCCAGAAGCCGGGCAATGCCGGCATAGATGCGCTGATACAGGCGCCGCTTCGTGCCATACCGGAGTCTAAGATCGTAACACGTTTCTGGATTGTGGCAATAATGCTTGCGGCAGTCACGTTTGTAACTTTGAAAATAAGATGATGAAACAAAATAGTATGCCTGATGTAGCCGGACGCCGTCTTGTGGTGCTCGGCGGTGGCGAGAGCGGTGTGGGTGCCGCAGTTCTTGGCAAGGTAAAGGGTATGGATGTGCTGCTCACAGACTCAGGATCAATAGCTCCGCGCTATGCCGCGATACTCGATCAGGAGGGGATAGAGTATGAGCAGGGTGGTCACACAATGGAGCGAGTGCTCGCTGCCGATATAGTGGTGAAAAGTCCCGGCATACCTCCCACGGCACCTGTAGTCAAGGCTATTGTAGAGGCAGGAATTCCGGTGGTGTCGGAGATAGAGTTCGCCGGACGCTTCACTGATGCGAAAATGGTCTGCATCACCGGAAGCAACGGAAAGACGACCACAACGCTCCTCACATATCATATACTGCGTGAGGCAGGGCTTAATGTCGGACTCGCCGGTAATGTGGGGCGCAGTCTCGCCCTTCAGGTGGCACGTGAGAAACATGATGTGTACGTGATCGAGCTGTCGAGTTTCCAACTTGAGAACATGTATGAGTTCAAGGCTAACGTTGCTGTCCTTCTCAATATCACCCCCGATCATCTCGACCGGTATGAGTACAAGATGCAGAACTATGTCAACGCCAAGTTCCGTATCATCCGCAATCTCACCCCCGAGGATGCCATAATCTTCTGGCAGGATGACCCTGTGATCCAGGCGCAGATGAAGCATGTGGTTACGGAGGCACAATTGTATCCATTCTCCGATCACCGTGGACCGCAGTTGCGCGCTTATCTTGACACTGACGACGACGCGGTGGTGTTCGACACTCCGGAGACATCGTTGCGGATGCCCCGCGCCGATCTGTCGCTGAACGGTCTGCATAACCTCTATAATTCTATGGCTGCAGGATTGTCTGCTTGTCTGCTTGATATCCGCAAAGAGGATATACGGCGTGCTCTTTCCGACTTCGAGGGGGTGGAGCACCGTCTTGAGTATGTGGCTGACGTCGACGGCGTGCGCTACATTAACGACTCTAAAGCCACCAATGTCAACTCCTGTTGGTATGCGCTCGAGAGCATGCCTTCAGGCGGTGGAGTTGTGCTGATACTCGGAGGCAAGGACAAGGGGAACGATTATACCGAGATCGAACCGCTTGTGCGGGAGAAGGTGAAGGCGATAGTCTGCATGGGTAAGGACAACACCAAGCTCATGGATTTCTTCTCCGGCAAGGTTCCGGAAATAGTGTCGACCCATTCGCTTGACGAGGCTGTGGTTGAATGTCGGCGTATAGCCTCACCGGGCGATACGGTGCTTCTCTCACCATGTTGCGCGAGCTTCGACCTGTTCAGCAGTTACGAGGATCGTGGACGCAAGTTCAAGGATGCGGTGAAAGCGATGGAGAAGTAACAGTGACACCTGCATCCGTATAGTTTTATCACCTACTTAAACCTGTAGCTTATCTATTTATGGAATCAATGGAAATAAACACCGTCCCTGTCGAGGAGACGGTCATAGCTCCCCCGAAGCCTGTCGCAAAGGCTGTGGCACCGCCCGACAAGCATATCTGGGGCATATATATATTTCTGGTCTTAATATCAATCGTTGAGCTTTACAGCGCCAGCTCGCGCGAGGTAGCATCTTCGTCGATGGGTGTGCTCGGACCGGTGTTCCGTCATCTGCTCATGCTTGTCGCCGGATGTTGCATCATGCTCGGGCTGCAGCGCATACACTACGCAAAGTTGATGGGATGGGTGCATATTTTCGCATTCATCTCGGCTGCTATGATGGTATATGTGATGGTTGCCGGCGATGTGGTCAACGGCGCGCGGCGTTCATTCTCCCTTCTCAGAATAACCATACAGCCGTCGGAATTCCTCAAGCTCGCCGCTGTGCTCGTGATCGCGAAATATACTGCGCGACACATGGAGGCAAACGGTGGCGTGCGCAATTCGGGTATAATATTCCCGGCTGCACTCGTGCTGATGTTCGGCGGACTCCTGATACAGCAGGGTATGACCAATACCATCCTGCTGATGGGAATAAGTCTGTCGATGATGCTCATATCCGGCATACAGATAAAGAAAATCGCTGTAGTGCTCGGAGTGTACGGTGTGTTTGCCGCGATGGGAATGCTTTATCATATAGCAAGCGATGACAAAGCAACTCCGGCACCTCAGGAAGCGCAAGTGGAGCAGGTGGTAGCATCGACCGGTGAACCGGTAGAGCAATCGTCGGGACTGTTCGGACGATTCGGCACCTGGGGAAGTCGCCTGTCGCGACACTTCAATCCTGTTCCACCATATCAGCAGGAACTTAACGCAAAGAACCGTCAAGAACAATATGCGTATATGGCGCAGGCAAACGGTGGCGTATTCGGGGTATTCCCCGGCAATTCACGTGAGACAGCACGCCTTCCGCTCGCTTTCTCCGACTATATCTATGCGATAATCATCGAGGATATGGGGCTGATCGGCGGCTTGTTCGTGATAGTGCTGTATCTATGGCTGTTGGGACGTGCGGCGGCAATAACATTCACGACCAAACATGCGCTGCCCGCACTGCTCGTGCTCGGACTGGCGGTGATGATAGTCTTCCAGGCTCTGTTCCACATGGCTATCGTGAGCGGTTTCTTCCCGGTATCTGGTCAGCCGCTGCCTCTTATTAGTAAGGGTGGAACATCAATATTGATAACATCAATAGCTTTCGGTATAATGCTTAGTGTAAGCCGTTTTGCCGCGCGAAAGAAGACAGCGGCAGAGGATTCGAACGCGCTTCCGGAAGATATGAATGCAAAGAATCCTTCAATGCTTTGATTATAAGCCGATATGGATAAGAATAAAAATCGTAAGCTGCGTGTGCTCGTCAGCGGAGGTGGTACGGGCGGACATATATTTCCGGCGCTTGCCATAGCCAACGCACTACGTCGGCGCAATCCTGAAGCGGAGATACTGTTTGTCGGCGCCGAGGGGCGTATGGAGATGGAACGTGTTCCTGCCGCAGGGTATGATGTCGTAGGACTTCCGGTAGCAGGTTTCGACCGCAAGCGTCTTTGGCGCAATTTCGGTGTCCTGGTCAAGCTCTGGCGCAGTATGCGTCGTGCCCGCAAGGTTCTCGCCGACTTCAAGCCAGACGTGGCAGTAGGGGTAGGGGGATATGCCAGTGGTCCGATGCTAAAGGCGGCACAGCGGCGGGGTATTCCCACGCTCATACAGGAACAGAACTCATACGCGGGAGTGACCAACAAGCTTCTCGCTGCGAAAGCTTCTGCAATATGCACCGCATATCCGGATATGGAGCGCTTTTTCCCCGCTGACAGGATAGTGCTGACGGGCAATCCTGTGCGTGCGGAATTGTTGAAATGCACGCTGACACAAGAGCAGGCTAAGGAAAGTCTCGGTTTTGACGCACGTAAGCCTTTGGTTTTCATTACAGGTGGCAGCCTCGGCGCACGCTCGCTCAATGATGCTGTTGCAGCGTCGTTGCAGCGGATTGTAGATGCCGGTGTGCAGGTAATGTGGCAGACCGGAAAACTCTACATAGACCGTTTCGCTCCTGTGGCTGACGGATTGGAGGGTGTGAAAGCGATGCCGTTTGTTGCGGATATGGCCACAGCCTACCGTGCGGCAGACCTTGTAGTGGCTCGTGCCGGCGCAGGTACGATTTCCGAGCTACAGCTTCTCGGCAAGGCATCAGTTCTTGTTCCGTCGCCTAACGTGGCGGAGGATCATCAGACCAAGAATGCGATGGCACTGTCCACGCATGACGCTGCGGTAATGATTCCTGACCGTGATGTCTCGGCGCGGCTTGCCGATGAAGTCACAGGTCTGCTGGCTGATGGTGAAATGCGCCGTAGCCTTGAGAGAAATGTCGCAGCTATGGCGATGACCGACAGCGACGAACGGATAGTGGATCAATTATTGAAACTTGTCAGTGACTGAAGATATGGAGGACGTGAAGAATTACTATTTCATTGGCGCCGGAGGTATCGGTATGGCGGCTCTGGAGCGATATATGTTGAGCCGCGGCAAGAATGTAGCCGGCTATGACCGCACACCGTCGCAATTGACTGAGGCACTTACAGCAGAGGGTGTAAAGATTACCTTCGGCGGTGAGGCGGAGGAGATATCTGAGGATTTCCGTGATCCGGCGACGACCACTGTGGTCTACACACCTGCCGTGCCGGAATCATTGCCTTTGTTCAGATGGTTCCGCGACAACGGTTTCCGCATAATCAAACGTGCGGCTCTTTTGGGCGAGATCACGCGCATGAGCCGCGGTCTATGTTTTGCCGGTACGCACGGCAAGACCACAACATCATCGATGGCTGCACATATCCTACATTCGTCACCGACAGGGTGCTCTGCATTCCTTGGTGGAGTGCTGCGTAACTATGGAACCAACTTCCTGCTCAGCGACACATCGCCTTACACAGTCATAGAGGCTGATGAATATGACCGCTCGTTTCATCATCTGCGCCCTTACATAGCGGTAATTACTGCTACCGACCCTGATCATCTCGACATTTACGGTACGGAAGAGGCTTATCTGGAGAGTTTCGCCCATTTTACCGAACTCATTCAGCCCGGCGGCAGTCTTGTGGTTCACACAGGGCTGAAACTGCAGCCGAGGACGGCGGATGGTGTGGGTGTTAACACATATTCACGTGATGAAGGCGATTTCCATGCAGCTCGGATCAGACACGAGGATGGTACGATACGCTTCGATTTCATATATCCGGAGGGAGAGATAAAAGATATGGAACTTGGAGTGCCGGTGGAGATAAATATCGAGAATGCAATAGCCGCTCTCGCTGCCGTATATCTTGCCGGAGAGCTGGACGCGGTGTCGGCACGGGCGGCGCTCGCCTCGTTCATGGGACCGAAACGCCGCTTTGAGTTCTATCTGCGTGAGCCGGGACCTGACGGACGTGCTGTCATTGATGATTACGCGCATCATCCCGACGAATTGCGCGCTTCGATCACATCAGTGCGCGCGCTTTATCCGTCGCGGCATCTGACGGTTGCATTCCAGCCGCATCTGTATTCACGCACGCGTGATTTCGCACCGGAGTTTGCCGCGGCGCTTTCGCTTGCCGATTCCGTGGTGCTTCTCGACATATATCCGGCGCGTGAGGAGCCGATTCCGGGAGTCAGCTCCAAACTGATCTTCGATGCTGTGACAGCAGCCGACAAAGTGATGATCAGCAAAGAAGATTTGACAGAAACGCTAAAAAATCGTAACTTTGACATTCTTCTCACAGCAGGTGCCGGCGACATAGTCGATCTTGTACCTGAAATTGTTGCAAACGCCACGAAATGAGCATTCAAGAACAGCCACAGGAAGTGAACGTGTCAGAACTGACGCCGGGGCAACTGCGCCGTCGCAAGCGTCAACGCCGCCGCGCGTTGATACATTGCGTGCTGTCGCTTGTCCTGCTGGTGTATCTTGTAGTGGCTCTCACGCTTACGTCGGAAGCCGGCGATGCGCGTGTGTGCACAGGATTCCGTATAGCTGTCAACGACACCGCATCGTTCCGTTTTGTGACCCCTGCCGAACTTGGGCGTGAGCTCGGCTCGCTTCCCGCCAATGCCAAGGGGATGCGGTTGCTCGACATTGATACCGACAGCATAGAGCACCTGCTGTCGCATATCGACAAGATCGAGGATGCCGAGGTGGTGCGTCTGTCGGACGGGCAGATACTTGTGACCGTGAATCCCATGCACCCTGTGGCAAGGATTTTCGATGGCAAAGGATCCTACTATATAAACCGCGACGGAAAGCGTATATCGGCTGACGCCCGATATCATGTGGATGTTCCGCTGATACAAGGGCACTTTGCCGACTCGACATTCACGCCGATGCAACTTCTTCCGCTCATAGACTACATAGCCGCCGATACGCTTTGGAACTCATTGATCTCGATGGTCAAGGTAGATTCTCCGACGGATGTGCTGTTGATTCCGATAGTACGCGGACAGGTGATCAATTTCGGCGAGCCGAAGGACTTCGAGAGCAAATTCCGACGTCTGCACCGCACATATACGGAGGTACTTCCTGTGAAAGGGTGGAACTACTATGATACTATTTCCGTTAAATGGGGAGGGCAGATTGTGGCGACACGACGGCATAAGAAGCTCCCGCAGCCCCGCATCCTATCGGAGGAGGAAGAGGAGCAGGTGGATGTCGGCACGATGCTTGCCGGCGATCATGTGGCTCCCGGTCAAGCCATTCCCGGACATGCGGCGAAGGACGACAAGATAATCCCTGCGGCAAAGAAAAAGCACTGACCGACAGCAAGAATACTCATACCCAACCACACAATAACAACATACTCACCACGATAAGCAACACCACAACATAATATGGACGACAAACACATAATAGCCATCGAAATCGGCAGCTCCAAGATCAAGGGAGCCATAGGCAGTGTCGATGCCTCCGGAACCGTCACGGTAAAGGCTGTGGAGGAGATGCCGCTCATCGATAGCGTCCGCTACGGACAGCTCGGCAACGTGGCTAATGCCGCCACGACGCTGCGCAACATCATTCTGAAAATAGAGAATCGCATGGCACCCCGTAAAGTCGAGGGAGTTTATGTGGCTGTCGGCGGTCGGTCGCTGACGGCGGTCGAAAAAGAGGTGACGCGTCGTCTGCCTTCCGACACGGAGGTGACCGATGCTCTGATCTCCGCGCTCAAGAACGAGGCTGCCGGTGCAGGTGTGCCTGATCGTGAGATCCTATGTGTGGAGCCAAGGGAATTTACCATTGACGATGTGCGCGCCGAGCAGCCTGTGGGTATGTACGGTTCGGAGATCCGTATGCGTGCCGGACTTGTCGTGTGCCGTCCGCAGATGAAAAACAATCTGCCGCGTCTCTTTGAGGAGAAACTGCAACTGCGGGTGAACGGCTACATAGTGCGTCAGCTGGCGCTTGCCGATCTGGTGCTCAATTCGGATGAGATGAAGCTGGGCTGTATGCTTGTCGACTTCGGTGCCGAGACAACGACTGTTTCGGTCTACAAGGGTGGACACATGCAGTATCTTGCCACGCTCCCGTTGGGTTCGCGCAACATTACGCGCGACATCACGCAGCTCAACTGCGTGGAGGAGGATGCCGAGACTCTCAAATGCACACGCGGAACTGCATATTCCGACAGCGAGGGAATGCAGACAGATGATGTGCGGCTTTCGGAGCTCAACAATTATGTGTCGCATCGCGTCGCGGAGATAATACTGAACATACGCGAGCAGGTGAAACTCGCCGGTTTCACGCCGTCGGAGCTTCCGTCGGGCATCATAATCGTCGGGGGCGGCAACAAGCTCAACGGATTCAACGACCGTCTGCAGAAGGAGTCGAACATGCCTGTCCGCACCGGAACATCCATTTCACCGTCAGTGCGCATAGCCGATGGGCGGATATCGCCCAACGACGCGGTCGATGTTATAGCTGTGTTGCTTGCCGCCGCACGTATGAATCCGCAGGAATGCCTGTCGGAGATCGTTGTGGAGGAACCGGAAGAGATACAGACTTCTGATACGGATACCGATGATGATGAGGATTTCGTGACCGAGTCTCCTAAGAAATCCTGGAGTCTTGGCGACTTCATACGCAGCGTATCGAAAAAAATAATAGATGTCGACGATCCGGGAAGTGAAGGATCGCTCGAAGATGATGAGGACGCATGATGAGTCATGAAGTCCGCCAATAACGAATAAACAGAAACTCTCACCAAGCAATATCGACATAATCACATGCCAGACGAAATATACGAATCGCTCGATGCTGAGACGCTCGCGCAGAAATTCGACAGCAACAACGACCTCGACACAGGTAATCTGCCTGTCATCATCAAGGCTATAGGCGTAGGTGGCGGCGGAGGTAATGCCGTCGGACACATGTACAAACAGGGTATCCAGGATGTGAAGTTCGTGGTGCTCAATACAGACCGCCAGGCTCTTCTTGCCTCGCCCGTGCCTGAAAAGGTGATGATCGGTGCCGGCAGGGGAGTGGGAGGCAAGCCTGAAAAGGGAGCCGAGGTGGCTGAAAGCTCCATAGAGAAGATCCGCGCGCTTTTTGACGACGGCACATGCATGGTGTTTATCACAGCCGGAATGGGCGGTGGTACAGGCACAGGTGCCGCGCCGGTTGTGGCACGTGAGGCGCAGGCAAAAGGGATCCTCACCATAGGTATCGTCACCATACCGTATTATTTCGAGGGTGACCGCAAGATAGCCTCTGCTCTCAAAGGCACATACGAGATGGCTAAATACGTGGACTCGCTGCTGATTATAAACAACGAGAGGCTCATCGAGATCTATGGTGACCTGTCGTTTGAGGACGCATTCGCCAAGAGCGATGACACGCTGCTTATGGCTGCCCGCTCGATATCCGAACTGATCACAGGCGACGGATATATCAACCTTGACTTCGAGGATGTGAAGAGCACGCTGACAAAGGGTGGTGCGGCGATCATATCCACCGGATATGGCGATGGCGAGTCGCGCGTGAAGGATGCTATCAAGAATGCCCTTGAGTCACCGCTGCTCAGTAACCATGATATTCTCGGAGCACAGCGTCTGCTGTTCAACCTCTATTATAATCCTAAGGCGGAGGTCAAGTTCCTCATGCGCGAGATGCAGGAGTTCACCGATTTCGTGCAGGGACTGAACCGCGAGATCGAGGTGATATGGGGCGTGAAATTCGACGAGTCGCTCGGAAACCAGGTGAAGGTGACAATTCTCGCGGCAGGATTCGACGTCACAATCCGTGATGAGGAGGCAGAGATAATCCAGGAGCGTAAAAAGGAACGCGCGGCTGCCGAGACAGTGTCTGCTTCAACCCCTACGGCTATCGAGAGTGCCATACAGAAAGAATATGGCAATCGTGTGGAGCAGTACCGCAGCAATTACATAACCCTTACGCCGGCACAGATGGATGATGATGCTGTGATCGATATTCTTGAGAAATCACCGGCTTACAACCGTGATAAGAAGATAGTCGACGATGTGAAGCGGCGCGGACAGGCTCAGAAGCCGCAGATGTCGCAGCGCGCCCAGAAGACTCCCGACGGCGGCATCAGCATCGACTTCACTTGAAGAATCAACCCTACATAATAAACTTCAGGAGCTGTGCCTTTTGG
>OFFM01000283.1_pt1 | contig 47136 bp, 28 predicted proteins | sample 1521401 | NCBI WGS metagenome assembly OFFM01 (sample SAMEA3504118, study PRJEB24116) | mouse gut metagenome | biome: mouse gut; feature: mouse-associated habitat; material: faeces | place: Denmark | collected 2011
TGGTGCCGCGGGAGCTGCGCACCTTCAGCCCCGACAGTGCCCGGCTCATCCCCGGGTCGGTCGGCATGTGGCTGTGGGAGGGACACACGGTGAGCGCCCCGGTCGGCACCACCCTCTTCACGGCCGACTACGGCCTGGGGCCTGTCACCCGCTGGTACTGCGCCGTACCCTTTACCGCCGGCGACGGCCGGCTATACTACTGGGTGCACCCCGACGGGCTATCGGCCGACTTTTACGGCTTTCATAATCCGCGGAGCATCGATTTTGTCCAACAATAATGTGCCCGCGCCCGTTAGATATTCAAGAGGCTTGTCAATCATCAAACACTACATACATGAGACTTACAGGACGACGCAACAGCACCAATGTATCTGACCGCCGCGGCAGCGGCCTGTCGGGCCGCACGCTCGGCATCGGAGGCGGCATAGTCGGCGTGATAGTGGCCGGCATCATCACCCTGCTCTCGGGCGGCAGCGTGGGCGATGTGATAGGCGCCGCCCTCGGGCAGGCCACGCAGACTCAGTATGCCCGGCAAGACTATACCCCCGACGCCGAAGACGAGCGCCTCGCCGACCTGGCCTCGAAAGTGCTCGCCGGCACCGAAGACGTATGGACGGCCGAGTTTGAGCGCCGCGGCTGGGGCGAATACGAGTGCCCCAAGCTGGTGCTCTACTCCGGCGCCATACAGAGCGGCTGCGGCTCGGCCACCTCGCAGGTGGGGCCCTTCTACTGCTCGGCCGACCAGACCGTGTATATCGACCTCGACTTTTTCAAGCAGATGAAGAGCACCATCGGGGCCTCGGGCGACTTTGCATACGCCTATGTCATCGCCCATGAGGTGGGCCACCACGTGCAGTACCTGCTGGGCACGCTCGACAAGGCACACTCGGCCATGAGCCGCCTGCCCGAGCGCGAGGCCAACAAGATAAGCGTGCGCCTGGAGCTGCAGGCCGACTTCTACGCCGGCGTGTGGGCCAACCGCGACAATGCCCTCTTCGGCTCCATCGAGCCGGGCGACGTCGAGACGGCCGTCGACGCCGCCTCGAAGATTGGCGACGACTACCTCCAGCGCAAGGCCACCGGACGCGAGATGCCCGACTCCTTCAACCACGGCCGCTCGTCGCAGCGCGTGGCCTGGCTCACCCGCGGCATACGCACCGGCGACCCCACCCTGGGCGACACCTTCACCCCCGACTACTCCGAGCTATGACCGTCGACGAGCGATACATGCGCCGCGCTCTGCAACTGGCGGCGCGCGGCATGGGCAATACCTCGCCAAATCCCATGGTGGGCGCCATGATAGTCGCGCCCGACGGACGCATCATCGGCGAGGGCTACCACCGCCGCTGCGGCGAGGGCCACGCCGAGGTCAATGCCGTGGCGTCGGTGACGGCCGCCGACCTGCCCCTGCTGCCCGAGTCGACCATGTATGTCACCCTGGAGCCATGCTCCCACTACGGCAAGACCCCGCCCTGCGCCCGCCTGATCATCGACCGCGGCATACGCCGGGTGGTGGTGGGCGCCGCCGACCCCTTCCCCGAGGTGTCGGGCCGCGGTATCGCCATGCTGCGCGAGGCGGGTGTAGAGGTGACCGAGGGAGTGCTCGCCGACGAGTCGCGACGCCTCAACTGCCGCTTCATGACCGCCCACAGCCAGGGCCGCCCGTGGGTCACGCTGAAGTGGGCGCAGAGCGCCGACCGCTACATCGACTCCGACCGCCCCGACGGCCGCCCCGAGCGCTTCTCCACCCCGCTCACTTCATGATATGCTCCCGGCTGCCTTTGTGTGTTTCACGCCCATATTTGTCAAGGCCAAATTTCAAAAAGCATGCCGTTTGCCCTTACATGAGCAAACGACATGCTTCAGAACCTGTGATGGGAATGGCGTCAGCCATACTTGACCAGGCAGCTCTCAAAGACAGGCCTTCAGGCCGTCACAGGCTGAGAGTACGGCGTGTCCCGCATCTGTCAAATAGTCGCCGACCAGGCTGTTTGTCGCCGCATCATCCTCAACAACCAGAATTTTTGCTACTTCGCCCCACCTCCTGCTGCTACTGTACCACCTGTGTGTCACCAGTGTGAATTTCTCCAAGAAAATGATGCCGCAAAGGAAAATGTCCCCATTTTGCAGTCATTAGGCCCTGTTTGAAAAATGTCAAAAGGCCGTCCCGGGACATCCTTCTCCAAAGATGCAAACCGAGCTGAAAAAGGGCTTGCACGTGACCAGCATTTGATTCGCATTGATTCGCACGTTGGTTCGCATTGAGGTTAACTCATTGATATATGTGCAGTTTTACGTTCGCATATTTCACGCCAAAATGGGGCAAAACAAAGGTGACTAACATTCGATTGTCAGTCACCTTGTTTGATTTTCAATGTGTTATATCCGAAAGAGGTGTCAATACTCCTCTTCGTTGAAGAAGAAGTCGTCTTTGGAGGGGTAGTCGGGCCAGATTTCTTCGATGCTTTCGTAGATCTCGCCTTCGTCTTCGATCTCCTGAAGATTCTCTATCACCTCAAGCGGCGCTCCACTGCGCATCGCGAAATCCAACAACTCCTCTTTTGTTGCAGGCCATGGCGCATCCTCAAGTTTAGATGCAAGTTCAAGTGTCCAATACATAATATATGATGTTTTAAGTTTTTATAAAATATGATATTTCAAGTTATTATAATGCCTTCAGATTCATAGTCAACGCTTTTTCCAGACAATCTCCTCCTCTCCCTGCATGAAGTTGAAATATCTTGCAGCTATGAAAAGATAGTCGGACAATCTGTTGATATATTTCACCACGGCGGGATCTACATATGATTCCTCTGCAAGATCAAGTATCCTGCGCTCCGCCCTGCGGCACACCACCCTCGCAAGGTGAGCCTTGGAGGCAAGCTCGCAACCGCCGGGAAGCACAAAGGCGTTGATTTTGGGAGTCTGTTCATCGAGAGTGTCGATCCAACCCTCCAGCTCCGCGATGCGTGAAGCATCAAGAGATGAGCATGCAGGTTCACCATCACCGGGATCCGTAGCCAGATAACAGCCTACGTTAAAAAGCTCATTCTGCACCGATAGCACCTGCCCTTTCACCTCCGCAACACAGTCTTTATCCGATGCGACAGCTCCAAGTGCAGACGACAGCTCGTCGATCGTGCCGTATGCCTCCAGACGGACACTGTTTTTCTTAACCCGCGCACCGCCAACCAGGGAGGTTGTGCCGGCATCACCCGTGCCCGTATATAACGCACTTTTACTCATTTTATTTCACGTTTTTTAATTTGTAACGCATATGAGCCGATATTGTTGCATTGTTGCGAAATTAGTTAAAATTTTGTAGCTTTGTAATTCAATTAAGTAGGTGTTCAGTTTAATTTTATATTTTATTTGCTTGAGTTTTTGAGATGATTTGTCAATCAGAAGAAAGCGCATAGCGGGCTATGTAATTGATGATGATTGGCAAAGCAGCCAAAAAGGCAAGTAAAGAAAATATAAAAAGAAAAAACATTTACTTAAAATTAAATTGGACACCTACTTAAATAATCACTTCAATGAGCGAAAACTCACAATATATAGTCAGTGCGCGCAAATACCGTCCCGCAACGTTTGCTACAGTAGTCGGGCAAAAGAATCTCACTGCGACACTGAAGAATTCAATATCTTCCGGACGCCTCGCCCAGGCATACCTTTTCTGCGGACCACGTGGCGTCGGCAAGACCTCCTGCGCGCGAATCTTCGCCCGCACCATCAACTGCCTACACCCCACACCCGACGGCGAGGCATGCGGCCAATGCGATTCCTGCATTGCCATATCAAAGGGCAACTCTTTTAACCTCATTGAACTTGACGCCGCTTCCAACAACAGCGTTGACGACATCCGCAATCTCATAGAGCAAGTAAACGTGCCTCCTCAGCAGGGGAAATACAAGGTATTCATCATCGATGAGGTCCACATGCTTTCATCCCAGGCATTCAACGCCTTTCTGAAAACACTGGAAGAGCCTCCGAAATATGCTATTTTCATTCTCGCCACCACCGAGAAACACAAGGTGATACCTACCATTCTGAGCCGATGCCAGATATACGACTTCAAGCGTATCACAGTCGATGACATGGTGGAACATCTGAAATATGTGGCTTCCGACCGTGGTGTCGAGGCTGATCCCCGCGCACTCGGCGTGATTGCCCGCAAAGCCGACGGAGCCATGCGCGACGCCCTGTCGATCTTCGATCAGGTAGCGGCATCTTCAGCCGGAGTGATATCTTACGAATCTGCCATTGACAACCTCAATGTGCTCGATTATGATTTCTATTTCCGACTCGTCGATGCGTTCGCCAAAGGCGACATTTCAGAAGCGCTGTTAATATATAAAGAGATACGCGACAAAGGTTTTGATTCTCTATTTTTTATCAACGGGCTCGCAGCGCATGTCCGCGACCTCATGGTCGCCGCCGACCCGCGTACCCTCCCGCTGCTTGAGGTTGATTCAGACACCGCCGCGTCTTTCCGCGCACAGACCTCCAAACTGCCGCTTCAATGGTATTACGCGGCTATGAAGATCCTCAACGATGCGGACTACAGCTACCGCACATCCTCCAACAAGCAACTGCTTGTGGAAGTGTCGCTCATTCGTCTCTGCCAGTTGCTCAAACCCGCTACGCCCCCTTTTGATATGGCGGAGGATCTCCTCTCCCTCCGCAACCCATTGGAGAATTCTTCTCCGGCTCCAGCAGCCACGCTTGAGCCAGCCCCCGGATACATCCGCGAAACTCCGCAGGCCCCTGTCCATACCTCTGTTCCCGATATTCCTCCGGCACCAAAACCGGAACCGAAACCACAGCTTAAAGGACGCCCGAAAACTTTCCGGCTCTCCGACAAGCCCGCGGAAACGACGGTGCATACGGTTGAAAAAAGGAACACACCCTTTTCCGAGGACGATTTCGAACGCGGATGGCAGGAATTCATGGCGCGCAATAACGACATGCACATATTGTTAAGCGCTATGCGGGTAGCCACAAAAGTCAGAACGAGCGATACCAGTTTTTCCCTTACAGTTGAGCATCCCGCCCAGCTTCAGGCTTTCGAATCCGCAATGCAGAAGCTTGCCACGTTCATGCGTGATTATCTCCGCAACGACCATCTGACCCTTGAGGCCCATATAGATGAGAAGACAGAGATATTCAAGCCGCTTCCCCCTCATGAATTCCTGAAGAAAGTGGTTTCGGAAAATCCTGCGCTCGGGGAATTCCTGAATAACATTGACGCTGAAATAACTCTCTAAAAGAAATTTATCAAGCCACATGATAGTAACAATAGACGGCGAAAAGCGCGAAGTCGGATTGCGCGAGGCATGGAACTATATTTCAGAGGAAGAATGGAAAAAAGCGGCACGCGATGCAGAGCTCGACTTCTTCCGGAGCACCCACCGCTATTGCGGAAGTTGCGGCGCGGCTATGGCGCCTGCCACTGAGATATCTGTCAAATGTCAGGAATGTGGAAGAGAAGATTTTCCGACACTCTCACCCGCCATCCTTGTGCTTGTAAGAAAGGGAGATAAGGCTTTGCTCGTTCACGCCCGTAATTTCTCGCGTCCCACATTCGCCCTCGTTGCCGGATTTGTCGAGACGGGGGAATCTTTGGAGGAATGTGTTTCACGCGAAGTAAAGGAAGAAACGACACTAAGCATAAGCAATATCCGCTACTTCGGAAGCCAGTCATGGCCATTTCCTTCGCAGCTTATGATCGCATTCACCGCCGATTACGAATCAGGTGAGATATCCTTTGCCGATGGAGAACTGACCGACGGAGGCTGGTTCAGCCGTGAGAATCCACCTTTGCTCCCCACCCTCCCCTCTCTTTCAAGGCTACTCATTGACGCATGGCTCAACAAGACAGTTTAATTATAGTTAAATTTAGTTAATATTTATTAATTTATTAGTCAAATCTGCTCATTTATCGCGTCATATGGCATTGAAAGATGGTGAATCCGCTTAAATTTATTATCTTTGCAGAGAATTCCGGAGGGGACAGCAGTCTCCTCCTTGTTTTTTGACAAAGATGATTGATAAAAAGGCATTAGAGCAATTTATAGAGAAAGAACTCAATGACACCCCATATTTTCTCGTGGGAGTAAGTGTTACCGCAGCAAATGAAATCAAGGTAGACATCGACTCATTCGAAAGCGTGGACATCGACTTCTGCATAGGTCTGTCACAGCGCATCGAGGCGGAGTTTCCCCGTGAGCCGGAAGACTATGAGCTTGAGGTTGGGTCAGCAGGTCTCACCTCCCCGTTCCGCGTAAAGAAGCAATACGAGAAAAATCTCGGTAACGAAGTTGAGGTTCTCGCCCGTGATGGCAAGAAATACACCGGCATATTGGCAGAAGCCGGTGATGAGGATTTCGCCATCGTAGCCACAGTCAAGGAGAAACCGGAAGGCGCAAAACGCCCTGTCGAGGTAACACGGCAGTTCCGCTTCCCCTACGAGGCAGTCAACTCTGTCAGATACCTCCTCAAATTCTGAAAACTGTTTAATCAGATTTCGGGGAGACCACTAAAATAAAAAAATTAAAAAGCTAAATATAGATTAAGTCTTATGGCAAAGAAAGCAGAGACAGTGAATATGGTCGACAGGTTCGCAGAGTTTAAAGAGCTCAAGAACATTGACAAGACCACTATGATATCGGTGCTTGAGGAATCATTCCGCAACGTGCTGGCAAAAATGTTCGGTTCCGACGAGAATTTCGACGTCATCATGAACCCCGACAAGGGCGACTGCGAGATCTACCAGAATCTTGAGGTTGTTCCCGATGGAGAGGTAGAGAACAAAGACATGCAGATCGGACTCACAGACGCACGCGAGATCGACCCCGAATGCGAGATCGGAGAAGATGTGACAAAACAGATTTTCTTTGAGAAATTCGGACGCCGCGCAATCCTCAACCTCCGCCAGACACTCCAGTCAAAGATTCTTGACCTGCAGAAAGACGCTATCTACACCAAGTTTAAGGAAATTGAAGGCGAAGTCATCACCGGTGAGGTTCATCAGATCTGGAAACGCGAGATGCTTCTTCTTGACGAAGAGCAGAACGAGCTCATCATGCCCAAAGAGGAGCAGATTCCAGGGGATTTCTTCCACAAAGGCGACATGGTCCGTGCGATTGTCAAAAGAGTTGACAACCCCAACAACAACCCCAAGGTTATTGTAAGCCGCACCGACCCCCGTTTCCTCCGCCGTCTTTTCGAACAGGAGGTTCCTGAGATTCACGATGGACTCATCACCATCAAGGATGTTGCCCGCATTCCCGGTGAGCGCGCCAAGATCGCCGTTGAGAGTTATGATGACCGCATCGACCCCGTCGGCGCCTGCGTCGGCATCAAGGGAAGCCGCATCCATGGCATCGTGCGCGAGCTTCGCAACGAAAACATCGATGTGATCTCATACACAGCCAATCCTCAGCTCTACATACAGCGTGCGTTGAGTCCCGCAAAGATCTCATCCATCCGTCTGAATGAAGACGACCGTAAGGCAGAGGTGTTCCTGCACCCCGATGAGGTGAGCCTCGCAATCGGAAAGGGCGGTATGAACATCCGTCTCGCCACGATGCTCACCGGTTATGCTATCGACGTATACCGCGACATCGAGGAGGGAGAAGAGGATATCTACCTCGACGAATTCAGCGACGAGATCGACCAGTGGGTTATCGAGACCCTGAAGGATCTTGGTCTCGGCACAGCCAAGGCAGTGCTCAACGCTCCGCAGCATGTGCTCGAACAGGCCGATCTCGAAGACTCCACGCTTCAGCACGTGCTTGAAGTGCTCCGCGCTGAGTTCGAGGATTGACCCTCGCCACTCCACAAGGAGCCGGTGGCAACAGGCGGCTTCCAAAATAATCAGCAATCTCAAAAATAACATATGCGCATAAAGATCAGCAAAGTAGCAAAAGACCTCAATGTGGGAATCAACACTGCGGTGGAATTCCTGCGCAAACATAATGTCGAGATCGATGAGAATCCCGGCCCCAACACCCGTATAGATGAAGACGCGGTGAAGATTCTGACCAAGGAATTCAGCAAAGATAAGGATATAAAGGTTGACGCAGACGGCTTGACCACTACAAAGAAAAGCGGCAAGGATAAATCATCAAGAGCAGACCGCATGCATGTGGAAGAAATCAAGACTTCCATACCGAATGCCGGCGGTCCCAAAATTTTAGGCAAGATTGATCTTGACGCTCCCAAGCAGAGTGCTACCGCTGAAGCAAAACCGGCAGCCGCACCCAAGCCGGAACCCAAACCCGAGCCTAAGCCGGAACCTAAGCCCCAGCCCAAGCCGGAACCCAAACCCGAGCCCAAGCCGGAGCCCAAACCCCAGCCTAAGCCGGAACCAAAACCCGAGCCTAAAGCTGAATCCAAACCTGAGCCAAGGAAGGAACCTAAAACCGAAAACAAGCCGGAAGTGAAGGCTATGCAACAGGAAAAAACTACAGAAACCCCGAAAACTGCTCCTGCAGGGGAGGCTAACAAGTCAGAAGCCCCCAAAGAGGAGGAGAAAAGCAACGTCTTCCGTCTGGGAGGCGCACCTGCCGGTCCGGAACTCAAAGTTGTCGGCAAGATTGACCTCTCCGCCATCAACCAGTCAACCCGTCCGCGTAAGAAGAGCCGCAGCGAGCGTCGTGCCGAGGCTGCGCGCGCCCATGGCGCCGCAGATGCCGACCGCAAGAAACGCAAACGCATCGGCAAGGAGAAAGTAGATATCGAAAAAGCGGTGTCGCAGCCGGGATTCGGCTCCGACAACCGCAAGAAAGATAACAACGGTGGAAACCGCGGAGGCGGCAACCAGCAAGGCGGCGGTGGTCGCGGTGAGAACAAACGCAAGCGCGATAAACGTCCCGTGAAACCGGAGATCAATTCCGAAGACGTTCAGAAGCAGGTGAAGGAAACTCTTGCACGCCTCACCAACAAGGCTCCCAAGAAGGGTGCCAAGTGGCGTAAGGAGAAACGCGAGGAGATGCACAACCGCGAGTTGGAAAACCAGCAGCGCGAAGCAGCGGAAAGCTCGGTAATCAAGATCACCGAGTTCGTAACCGCCAACGACCTTGCCAACCTCATGGACGTTCCGGTCAACAACGTCATCGCAACCTGCATGAACCTTGGTGTGATGGTATCTATCAACCAGCGACTCGATGCTGAGACAATCAATATCGTTGCCGAGGAATTCGGATTCACCACCGAATTTGTAAGCGCCGATGTCACCGAGGCAATCGAGGTTGTGGAAGACAAGGAGGAAGACCTCCAGAGCCGTCCGCCGATCGTCACCGTCATGGGACACGTAGACCACGGTAAAACATCGTTGCTCGACTACATCCGCAAAGCCAACGTGATCGCCGGTGAGGCTGGCGGTATCACCCAGCACATCGGTGCCTACAACGTGAAGCTCTCCGACGGACGCCACATCACATTCCTTGATACCCCCGGTCACGAGGCATTCACCGCCATGCGTGCCCGTGGAGCGAAAGTCACCGACCTTGCTATCATCATTGTGGCAGCCGACGACGATGTGATGCCGCAGACCATCGAGGCGATCAACCATGCATCAGCAGCGGGAGTGCCGATGGTATTCGCGATAAACAAGATAGATAAACCCGCCGCCAACCCCGACAAGATCAAGGAGCAACTTGCCCAGATGAATTATCTTGTAGAGGAATGGGGAGGTAAATACCAGAGCCAGGATATTTCAGCCAAGAAAGGTATCGGTGTAGACGAGCTCATGGAGAAAGTGCTCCTCGAAGCCGAGATGCTTGATCTCAAGGCAAATCCCGAGCGCAACGCCATAGGATCCGTCATCGAGTCATCGCTCGACAAAGGTCGCGGATATGTTGCCACTGTGCTTGTCCAGAACGGAACACTGCGCGTAGGCGATGTAATCCTCGCCGGAACCCACTACGGTAAAGTAAAAGCGATGTTCAACGAGCGTAACCAGCGTGTGAAAGAGGCTGGACCCGCCACACCGGTGCTTATCCTCGGTCTCAACGGCGCACCTCAGGCAGGTGACACATTCAACGTTCTTGAGACAGAGCAGGAAGCACGCGAGATCGCCGGCAAGCGCGAGCAGCTGCAGCGCGAGCTTGGTCTCCGCACCAAGAAACGTCTCGGACTCGAAGAGCTTGGACGCCGCCGCGCGCTCAACGACTTCCACGAGCTTAACCTTGTTGTCAAGGGAGACGTCGACGGATCGATCGAGGCGCTTTCCGATTCACTTCTCAAGCTTTCCACACCCGAGGTTCAGGTCAATGTGCTCCACAAAGGCGTGGGAGCCATCTCCGAATCCGATGTCACATTGGCAGCTGCCTCAGATGCCATCATCATCGGTTTCCAGGTGCGTCCTTCAGCGGCCGCCAAGCGCGAGGCTGAGAAAGAGGGTGTCGAGATCCGTCTCTACTCCGTCATCTATAAAGCCATCGAAGAGGTCAAGGATGCTATGGAAGGAATGCTCTCACCGGAGATCAAGGAGGAGATCACCGGTACAGCCGAAGTTCTCCAGACCTATCACATCTCGAAAGTCGGCACCATCGCCGGAGCCATTGTGCGCGACGGCAAGATCAAACGCTCCAGCAAAGTGCGCCTGATCCGCGACGGTATCGTTGTCTACTCAGGCGAACTCGGATCGCTCAAGCGCTTCAAGGACGATGTGAAGGAAGTAATCTCAGGTTACGACTGCGGTCTTTCGATCCAGGGCTACAACGATGTCCGCGAAGGCGACCTCATAGAGGCATACGAAGAGGTAGAAGTAAAGAAAACTCTTTAATACCACTTAAACTTCTAATAATAATCTTATTAAGTTATAAATTTGAGCTATCTGAAAAAGATGGCTCAATTTTTTTTGAAAAAAATTAAAAAAAATCGATTTTTGACCTATAGATTTTTCGTCGGCTTGCGACTTATATAGTAGAAAACCATAAAAAGATTCAATAACAACTTAAAATCATTCTACTATGAATTTGAAAAATCTACTAATTTCAGCAGCAGCTTTAGCTTCTGCACCACTATTCGCAACAACCTACTATGTGACTCCCGAAGGAGCCGGCACAAAAGATGGTTCTTCATGGGAAAACGCCTTCGACGTCGAGGCATTCCGTCTGAAAGCAGCAGAAAACGCCAACGGAGATATCTACAATCTTGCCGGAGGTGTATATAAACCGTCTGAGACAATCATTTTCAAGACAGCAACAGGAGCAACTCTAAACGGTAATACCAATGGAGATCGCACCATATTCTCCGGAGATAAAAACGGTAACAATAATCCCGAAAATGGAGATATGAGCCGATTAATTAGATTCCAGACAAATACACTTAATGGTGATTCACAAAAAGCTGTAATCATAAACAATATCGATTTTACATGTGTATTCACAAACACCAACAACGCATCTGACACGATGGGTGCATTAATGATTGACAACTGTGGGGATACACAAGTAAACGACTGTAACTTTTATGCCAACTGGTCTGATGGACAGCAAGGTGGTGCTGCAGCACATCTTTTCAGGAGCACGGTAAAATTCAAAAATTGCATATTTAGAAATAATTCAGCGAATTACAGAGGAGGCGCGTTAAGACTACGTAGCCAAATAGATGATCCTGCAAAACAGAAAGGTTTCACAACATTCGAAAACTGCGTATTCAAAAATAACACCAATTACCATTCCATGGGAGGTGCCATATGCGTTCAACATGCTGTAGCTGTCAATATCATTAACACAACTATTTATGGTAATAAATCAGCGGAACAAGGTGCTGCCATTTATATAGGTGGCAAAGACGCAACATACGCACGCGCACTGAATATTATAAATTCCACCATTGCTGGTAATACAACAAGCAGTGAAAAAGGAAACGGTCAGATATACTCAGATCAAAATGCGAATATAAACACTATGAATTCAATTGTCGTATCAAACAATGATAAGACTGCTGATTTCCATTTTGCCGGAGCTACAGCAAGCGACAAATTCTCATTCGTTTCAGGCGGCTACAACTACGTAGGATCTGTTGTTGACGAGGCTGCACCGGCTACAGAGGAGGCTCCTGCTGTTCGCGCTGAGACAGAAACAAAAATCAATTGGCAGGAGAGCGACAATTTTGGTGCAGGCTGCACATACGCATCTATCTTCGGTGAGAACAAGCTCAACAGCGACAATGTGATCGTGCCTGTCAAATATGTCACAGGTGCCACAAACGCCCAGCTCACCTCTGCCGTATCCACATGGAATCTGCCCGCAGGTATTGACTTGACAACCGACCTCAACGGCAAAGCTCGTCCCGATGGCTCCATGCCAGGATCTTTCGCCATCACAGAGGCTGAGATTCCCTCACTCCCCACAAGCGTTATCGAAACAATCGAGACATCCGCGGATGCTCCCCGCCTTGTTAAGAAAGGCAACGGCATCTACGCCATCGAAGGAGCTGCTGAAGGCATTACTGTCTACACCATCAACGGTGCAACCGTTGTATCGACATCCGGCAACACTGTTGACCTCAGTTCCTTTGCAAACGGTATGTACATCCTCCGTTCCGGCAACGCCACATTCAAAGTGATGAGATAAGCAGACAATAAAGAAGACTACTTACAGGAAATTAAAAAGGTATTATTAAGGTAAGAAAAGGTTAGTTATTTTGAACAAGATTTTGAATCAGATCTAAATTCAGAAACCGTATCGGGGATGCCCTCTTCGGCATCCCCGATTTTTTAACACCATGATTTTAATTTTTAACAATTATTTTTATAAATTTGCAGTTACAACACGCTTCCGGGCAGTTGCAGCTACACCGGACCAGGAACCATTGAATCCTATAGAATACCAAAAACACAGTCAAAGCAATAACCGAAAGAGCAAATGGAGGCCAACATCATTTACAGAATAGCAAAGGGCGATGAGCAGGCGCTTGACGCATTCATGGACCACTATTCCGATTTTCTATACCGGACAGCCTATGGCGTGACCGGAGATAAGGAAACCGCAGAGGAAGTGGTCAGCGATGTGTTTCTTGAAGTCTGGAAGAAACGCAAGACGCTTCTCGAAATCGACAGTATGTCGGGCTATCTTCGCACTCTCGCTTACCGCATGGCCATATCCGTCAACAGATACAACACCACCCGCAATTTCAGCGAACTTGAAACAGAGGAGATAGAGATATTCCAGACCCTCCCTCTCGAAGCTCCCGATGATGAATTCATCTCGCGTGAGGAAGTGGAACAGATCAACCGTGCCATCGAGGAGCTACCTCCTAAATGCAGACATGTTTTCACCCTCGCCAAACTCGAGGATGTCTCCTACAACGAAATCTCCAACCTTCTCAACATATCGATATCCACAATCAACTATCATGTGAAATTTGCAATGGAGGCGTTGAAGATGCGGTTGCGGTGGCTTCGCCCTCCCGATTAGAGGGCTAAAAAGGAGAAAAAAACATTAAAATCACCCATTTTTCAAAAAAAATCACTTTTTTTCAAAAAAAATCGATTTTTGACCTATAGATTTTTCGTCAGCTTGCGACTATATATATAGAAACGGCAAATTAGAGATGAACGAACAGAAACTGAACAACAGGAATAGAGACTTCGAGGACGACCGCGCCCTCGACCGCATGTTGGATGCATGCCGTTTCCAGCCCATCGACAACACTCGTATCAAAAATCTCGTGCATGAGAAGATACACAATGAGAAGATGGCACGGAAACGTCGTATGCGCCGCATATTCGCGGTCTCTTTCTCCGCAGCCGCATGTCTTGCCCTTGTGGTGGCATTCGGTCTCAGCTATTTCGCCTCATCCACTCCCGATCTATCCTCCGCCACGCCCCGGCAGCTTGCCGGCGCCGGCTACAAGGAGCTGATTGTGCCCGCCGGCACACGCCAGGAATTCCGTATTCCCGATGGTTCACGCATCATAGCCAATTCCCGCACACGGGTGCTCTATCCGGAGCATTTCGAAGGGAAAGAGCGGCGCATCTATGCCAACGGTGAGATATTCCTGGAAGTGGCAAAAGATCCTCACCACCCGTTTGTGGTAGAATCCGAAGGATTCGATGTCCGCGTGCTCGGCACAGTCTTCAACATCAGCAACACCTCCGACTCCACGGCCTCCGTGGTGCTTGTGGAGGGCTCGGTGCAGATCGACATGGAGAACGACCGGAGCATACGTCTCAAGCCACGCGACATGGCAGAGCTGCTCAACGGCGATGTGACATCGCTCTCGCAGGTCGACACCGACAACTACACATCCTGGACAAAAGGGTTGCTTTATCTTAAGGGAATGCCGCTTTCTGTGCTCATCCGCAACTTAGGGGAGTACTATGGAATTGAAATCAATTGCAGCAAGACTTTGGCCGACACCAAGGTCTACGGCAAACTTGACCTTCGCGACAATCTTGACACAGTGCTTGAATCAATACAAGAGATTGTCCCGATGCACATAACAAGGAGCGGAAACAGCATTATGCTGAAACCATAAAAAACTCAAATTTCCAACTCCTGCAATCTTCTCCTCAACCGGTCAGGGTCTCGGCCCGGACAGCCCCCTTATTGTCAAAAAAGTTTTATATACCATATGACTCATACAACAACCTATCAGCGAATTATACTCGCAATCATGATGATTCTTCCTGCATTGGGCATTCAGGGAGCGAAAATCAAATTCGAGCCTGACACCACCCGCGTGCTCCGCAACCCGCTCCAGGGATGGGTGATGTATCTCGGACGCAACTGGGATGAGAATTTCTGGAACGAACGGGGATATGACCGCATGAAAGCGGCAGGCGAAAACGAGACAGTACGCGTGTCGGATTACGCCTCATGCGCATATATCCGCACAAGCTGGGCATCGTTCGAACCGGAAGAGGGGAAATACGCCTGGGACAATCCTGACAGCCGTCTGATGAAACTTCTACGCAGTGTTCGGGAGCGCGGACTCCGCGTGGCATTCCGTATAGTTGTCGACGGCCGCGACCAGGGGCAGAACACTCCTCAATACGTATTCGACGCCGGGGCGCAGGGTTACTACGACCCTAAGAACCCGGGTAAAAATCTCTCCCCATATCCGGATGATCCCGTTTTCCAAGAGAAATACGCAAAATTTCTCCGTGCTTTCGCCGCCCATTACGACAATCCGGAGGAAGTTGAATTCATCGATGCCTACTCATTAGGCAAATGGGGGGAATCACATTCCATGATCTACCGCGACAATAACAATAAGCAGAGCGTTTTCAACTGGATCACGGGTCTTGCCACCGACTGCTTCAAACGCGTCCCCATGCTGATCCACTACCACCGCATGCTCGGAGATCCGGATGACGACGGATGGGGAAGCGTCCCAGCCGACGCTGATAAACTTATCACAACAGCAGTCGAAGCCGGTTTCTCACTTCGTCATGACGCATTCGGCATGCATGGATATTATCAGGAATGGGAGAAAGATATGGCACGCAAATGGAATTTCCGTCGCCCTATCATCATGGAGGGGGGATGGATAACCGGCGCCCATCACCGCTACTGGCGCGATCCCTCCGGTCTCTACCGAGAAGGTCACGCAGAGGATGTCCGCAAGGGTGAATTCGACGCATCGGCGGAAGCCCGTGTAAACATGATGGACTTCCGTATCAACGATGAGACCCGCTCCTGGTTTGAGGATGCGTTCCCGTTAGTGAAGAAATTTGTGGCGCACGGAGGCTACCGTCTATACCCCTCCAGCGTCGAGACACCTTCAGCGGCACGCTCGGGAAAGAATGTAAAAATCTCCACTACATGGGAGAATATCGGATGGGGATATTGCCCCACAAACATCCCGCAGTGGAATCAGAAATACAAAGTCGGCATAGCGCTTCTCGACAGCAACGGCACGCCGGTGCGCACAGTCACGGAAACCGGCAGCGATCTCTCATGTTGGCTTCGTGAGAAAGGAGCTTCTTATAAAACAGAATTTCCACTGGCCGGCATCAAGCCCGGACACTACACATGGGCAGTCGCCTTAATCGATACAACCGCCGGAAACCGTCCAGGTCTGGAAATGGCAGTGGCATCTGACAGGATCCTTGACAACGGATGGCTCCCCGCAGGAGAAATCCAGATCAAATGACTACAATGAAAATCAATAACAACAACTAATAAACCTTATGAACTCACCTACACATCGTCAGCCATGGCGCTCACGCATCGGAGCGCTTTGTGCGATCGGTTTTGTATCAGCGGTTGCCCCTGCCGCCATCTACGCAGGGACTTCGCTTTCGCAAAACAAATCAACCGGGCTTTACACCATGAAAGCTTCCGACACCACAGTAAAAGATGTTCTCTCGTATATCGAGAAAAACAGCACTTATGTGTTCCTTTACGGTGAAGGTGTCGATAAGAAATTGTCAACACCTGTATCCATCCAGCTTAAGGATAAAAAGATGGATACAATCCTTGCCGAAGTTTGCAAGAGCACAGGCCTGCAATATAAAATCTCAGGCCGTCAGGTCACCATCACCACAGCCGCTGTGAAAAGTGACAAGAAAGCGCCCCGCAAAGTAAGCGGTGTCATCACCGACAAGAACGGCGAGCCGCTGATCGGCGCCACCGTGATGGTAAAGGGCACCAACGAGGGTGCGATCACAGACCTTGACGGACGTTTCACAGTAAACGCATCGCAAGGACAGAAGATTCAGGTGACATACGTTGGATTCAATCCCGAGACAATTTCAGTAGGATCATCCGATGACATGAAGATCGAGATGAACGAGACCGACAACACACTCAACGAGGTGGTTGTCATCGGTTACGGAACAGTCAAGAAAAAAGACCTCACCGGTGCGGTAGCATCCGTAAAGGGTGATGAACTCGCATCCAAGAATACCACCACACTCTCCACCGCGTTGCAGGGATCCATATCAGGTCTTATGGTGCGCCGCGACAATAACGCTCCGGGAGCATCAGCAAGCTCGATGCATGTGCGTGGTGTGACAACCATAGGCGACTCAAGCCCTCTCATCATCGTTGACGGAGTGCAGTGCGACAACATCGACTACGTTAACGCCAACGATGTGGAGAGTGTATCAGTGCTCAAAGACGCAGCTGCAGCATCAATCTACGGTTCTAAAGCAGCAGCCGGTGTGATTCTCATCACAACAAAACGCGGAGATGAATCAAAGATGAGCATATCCTATAATGGTGAATTCGGTTGGGAGATACCCACAAAACAGCCCGACATGGTCGGTGTCACACGCTATCTTGAGATGAGCAACGAGCTTCTCTACAACGATAACCCCGCTGCTGGATATTTCCAACAATACAGCGCCGACCAGACAAAGAACTGGCTGAGTCTCAACGCCACTAACCCGGATCTCTACCCTATCACCGACTGGCGGGGGATGATGATGAAGGATTCAGCACCAAGAATGTCCCACACCATTTCGTTGACAGGTGGCAACAAAACTGTGAAATCCAACGCATCATTCACATATGACGAAGTTGACGGTCTATATGACGGACGTAATTTCCGCCGCTTTATGTTCCGCAGCAACAACGATTTTGTTTTCAACAAATATATCACAGCCAGCGTGGATGTGAACATCCGCAATGCTCGCAGTGCCGCTACAATCTACAGTCCTTTTGACGACATGCGCAAGATGCCCGCCATCTACCCGGCGGTTTGGGAAAACGGAGGTCTTGCCGAAGGTAAATCCGGAGCCAACCCCTATGGTCTTCTGACCGAGGGAGGTAATTCTTTGTCAAAAAGCACTCAGATCGGAGGTAAAGCCTCTTTGACCATCAAACCAATTGAGGGTCTGAGCATTTCCGGTATCGTATCTCCATTCATCAACTACACAAAGAAGAAATCATTCCGCAAAGCCGTAAGCTATTGCCTGATGAGCGACATCAATGCCTTTGGAGGCTGGATGGAGGGTGCCGGCTCATCATGGGCCACCAACAAACTCTCCGAAGAGCGCAACGACAACTGGCATATCACCACGCAGGCACTTATCAACTATATGCGGTCATTCGGCAAACACGATCTGACAGTGATGGCAGGTTTCGAAAACTATGTCATGGGGTCTGAGAATCTTGGCGCAGCCCGCGATCAATATGAGCTGACCAACTACCCATACCTTAATGTAGGTCCCGAAGATTTCAAGGATAACAGCGGCACCGGTTCTCGCTACACCTCCAATTCATTCTTCGGCCGCGTGCTTTATTCTTTTGACAGCCGTTATCTGCTTCAGGCAAATATCCGCCGTGACGGCTCATCCCGCTTCGCCAAGAAATACCGCTGGGGAACATTCCCATCTTTCTCCGCAGGATGGGTCATCTCCAAAGAGAAATTCATGGAGGGTATCAATCCATCTGCCCTCTCTTTCCTTAAACTACGCGCATCCTGGGGTAAACTTGGAAACGAGCGCATCGGCTCATCCTATTTCCCCTACATGTCACTCATGACATTCGGAAACGCATTCTTCTATGAAAACGGTGAGGTCGTTTCCGACAAAACAGCTTCAATCCGCACACTTGCAGTTGAGGACATCTCCTGGGAGACAACCACCTCCACCGATATAGGTATCGACGCAAGCTTCCTCAACAGTCGTCTGCGACTCACAGCCGACTATTATTGGAAGAAGACCACCGGTATGCTCCTCGCTATCCAGATACCATTCACCATGGGTTACAATGATCCCAACACAAACGCCGGAAAGATGGGAACCCACGGCTATGACATCGAACTGAGCTGGAACGACCGCGCCGGTGATTTCACTTACGGTGTATCCTTCAATCTCTCCGACTTCATATCGAAGATTGATTATCTGAACAACTCCGACATCATAAACAGCAACAAGCTTAAACGCGCGGGTGAACTTTTCAACGCATGGTATGGCTACATATGCGACGGCATCTACCAGACACAGGACGAGGTCAACAACTCCGCGCGTCTGAACAATACAGTTACTGTCGGTGACCTCAAATACCGCGACATCTCCGGACCGAATGGAGTGCCCGACGGTGTGATCTCTCCGGAATATGACCGTGTGCCTTTAGGCAACTCACTCCCCCGCTTCCAGTATGGCGGAACCATCAACGCCTCCTGGAAAGGTATTGATCTCTCAGTAGCATTCCAGGGAATCGGCAAACAGAACGCTTATCTTGACCGCGCCATGGTTGAGCCGCTTCGCAACAACTACGGTAACATCCCCGCTATCATTGACGGAAAATACTGGAGTGTCTTCAACACCGACGCCGAAAATGCAGCAGCAGAGTTTCCCCGTCTCACCAATACCACCAAGGGTAATAACTACGCTTGCTCCGACTTCTGGATGTTCAACGGTCATTATTTCCGTCTTAAGAATGTGACCCTTGGCTACACATTCCCCCAGCAATGGACCAAGAAAGCATTCATCCAGAAAGCACGCATATATTTCAGCGCCAGCGACCTCTTCTCCATCGACAACTATCCCAAGGGTTGGGACCCCGAGATGGGTGTAAGCGCTTATCCTATCACAACCTCACTTATCGTGGGTGTAAACCTTACATTTTAAACCATGAAAGGAATGAAAATAATGAATAAGAATATTATATATTCGGTTGCTGCAGCTGCAGCAACCATGATGCTTGCATCATGCGAAAGCATGGACATCACTCCCCTCTCTCAGGGAAACAGCGAATCCTGGTATTCCACCGAGGTGGAACTCGATATGGCTGTAAGTGAATTCTATATCCTCGGATACTGGAACCAGCCTTTGGAAGGCTCCGAGCAGTGGACCGACAATTTCACCTACCGCCAGCAGAACCGTAATCCCGGAAGCAACGGCACAGTGCTCGACGGCACCATGAACGGACAGCAATGGGAGGTATACAGCCTGTGGCAACAGGATTACAAACTCATAGCCCGCGCCAACTCCCTTCTCGCCAACTATCACAAGGCGGCGGGGAATGTGAGTGAATCCCAGCTCAACCGCTATGCCGGAGAGGCATACTTCTGCCGCGCATGCAAATACGCCGAGTTGATCTGCTACTACGGCGATGTCCCCTACATGGAGGGCACAGAGACTATCTCGGAGGCATTGCAGAAAGGTCGCCGCAACAAGGATGAGGTGAAAGCTCTCGCATATGAGGATTTTGACAAAGCCATCGAGTATCTGCCCAAAGACTATGGCACCTCCGCAATGCATGTCACCAAGGGCGCGGCTCTTGCCATGAAAACGCGTTTCGCACTTTATCTCGGTGATTTCGACCTGGCTGCAAAGGCTGCCAAAGACTGTATGGATCTCGGGATATACTCACTTGAACCCGACTTCGCGAAACTCTTCCTACAGGACACCCACATAAATGCCGAGAAGATTTTCTATATCCCCCGCTCTCTTGAGAACGATGTGATTCTGGATGCATGGTATGTCAACAACGGTCTGCCCCGTAATGCAGGCGGTTACGGTTCTGACAACCCTTCATGGGATCTCTTTGCTGCATTCCTCTGCACCGACGGTCTTCCAATCGATGAGTCAGACCTGTTCGACCCGCGCAATCCATTCAAAAACCGTGACCCGCGTTGCGCCAAGACAATCGTTGAATTCGGCACGGAACATTGCGGATTCGAATATAATCCCCGTCCGGATGTGAAACAGGTAATGAACTTCACAACCGGCAAGATGCAGGATAACAATGACAACCGTGCTGTCAACCAATACGCATCATACAATGGCCTGCTCTGGAAAAAAGGTATCGATATTTCATGGACTCAGAACGGTAAGAAAGTTGCCCGCGATTATGTGATGATGCGCTATGCCGATGTCCTGCTGATGTATGCAGAGGCAAAGATTGAGCTGAATGAAATCGACAAGAGCGTAGTAGACGCAATCAACACAGTCCGTGCACGCGCATATGGTGTAAAACTCACCGACACCACAATGTATCCGGCTGTTCCCCAGGGCAACCAGGATGAGATGAGAAAGGCTGTACGCATCGAGCGCCGCATGGAGCTTGCCAACGAGGGTCTCCGCTATATGGACCTCATCCGCTGGAAACTTGCAGGCAAGGCTCTCAACGGCTATAACTACATCAACCTCCCCGCTACGGATCTTCTCAACGACATCGTGAAGAAAGACCTGTGGTTCTGGGGCATGACTCCTCAGATCGACGAAGATGGCATTGCAGATTTCTCCGCACTTTACAATGCAGGACTCTGCGCACTGGGAGCCAAACGCGTATTCCCCGACCGTCAGTATCTATGGCCCATCCCCACACGCGAAATGACTCTCTGCCCCAATCTCACAAACAATCCAGGTTATTAAAAACTGCTAATAGATTGAAAAGCAATGAAAACAACAAACATATATAATGGCATTCTCTGTCTGTCGGCGTTCGCGCTGACAGCAGGGGCGCTGACATCCTGCGGGAACGAGGATCTCGACAACGCATATTCCCGCAACCAGTCGGTAATACAACTGACAACATCGAGCGACTATGTTGTGCTTGATGAAAGCAATCCCGATGCTGTTGCCCTAACTCTCGAATGGAACGAGGCTCACCCCTACGGCAATGAATATATCACCACCTATCAGTATCAGATGGACGCTGTGGGCAGCAAGGCATCAAGCATCAAGGAATATGAAGACGACGGTATCTATCGCCGCGAATATACCAACCGCGAGCTCCACGAGCTTCTCATCGGACATTTCGGATGCCTGACCAGCACTGTCAACACGCTCAACCTGACAGTGACCGCATCTTTCGAGGGTCCCCGCGTGGTGATACCAGATATTGCCACAGCTACAATCAAGGTGAAGACATATGGAGCAAAACAGTATCTTGCAGATGAATTCTCAATAGGCGGCACCGCAGCCGGAGAAACACCAATCAAACTTGCCCCGACATCCGAGACATCTAAGACATATACATATAACGGCAGTCTCAACGCCGGAAAGATCAATTTCCCGGTTGTATACGGAGATGAAAACAACTGCCTCTCACCGGAGAATCCCGATGAGCCTATCAGCAACGGCGAGATGCCGGCGATTATGGTGGATGCATCCGAAGCTAATTATTGGGTTATTCCGGAAGACGGCAACTACCGCATAACTGTCAACCTTGAGGCACGCACCGTAAAAATCGTGCCGGCGGGCAGCGTAATCGAGATTGACAAACTGTTCATGTCAGGCTCAGCCGCGGGAGCCGAGGATATCGAGATTGCTCGCACTCTTGAGAACGACCAGCTCTATGCATGGCGAGGCGAACTGAAAGCCGGCAAGCTCTTCATGCCTCTGCAGTTCGAGGATGCCAAGAATATCTCTTTCGTACCTAAGAATAAAGCTGACCATGACATTCATGACGGCAAGGCTCATGAGTTCGACCAGGTATCGACAGAAAGCGGAACAGGATCTGCATACTGGGAAATTCCTGCGGACGGGACATACCGTATCGTAGTAGACCTTGAGGAGCGCACAGTGACAATATACTCGGCAGCTACCGACCTGAAGAATACCAAAGTATCGTATAACAACACTGTTGACAAGATCAATCCGTTCACTCAGGAAGTTACCGAACTCTGGATGTGGGGAGGCTTCAACGGCATGGCCCATGATGACGGACTCAAAGCCGGATTCCAGGCTAAATATAAACTGCAGCAGTCGCTTGCCAACCCGAATGTGTTCGTATATTACGGCGATCCTCTGCCGCGCAGCGGATCAACCGACGACTGGTCGAAGGTCACAGCCAACGGAGCGCTCAACTTCCTTGTATCGAACATCGAGAACAACGTATACGCATTTGGCTCGACAGCTGACGCGGAGCGTAACAAGAAACGCGGTTATCTGCCGGTGAACAATGGCGAGACCCAAACACTGGTAGCAGGACAGAGCCATAACCGCTACGCATACTTCTGCGTGCCCGAGAACTGCAACTTTGTTGTGGTCGACATTGAGAAACTCACAGTTAAATTCGACAACAAGTAAGACATCATGTTAACAACAAGCAATATACTTAAAAACCGTGCCCGCCTCGTATTAGCGGGCGCGGTGCTTGCAGCCTCACTTACCGCCTGCAAGGACGATGAGATCAACGAACCCGGATCCCACAACTGGGAGATCAACGGCAACACAATAGTAAACATCAAACCGGAGCGAAAGAAGATGCTCCGCAACCCGATGACCGGCTGGGTGATGTATGCCGGTATCGGTGACGGTCTTGACGACCGCTTCTGGGAAGTTTACGACAATTTCCCCTCCGCAGTGGGCAACATAAAGGTTTCCGACTATTCCAATGTGCTTTATGTGCGCGGCGCATGGAGCGACTTCAACCCCGAAGAGGGGAAATATATCTGGAATGACGGTCAGGTTGATTCAAAACCAGCCAAAAGATACAAGATGCTTGTGGACGAGGCTCTGCGCCGTGGCATGAAACTCGCGTTCACATTCGTAGTAGATAGCCAGGACAAACATTATGACTTCACTCCCAAATACGTGAAGGATGCCGGAGCCAAGGGATTCGTGACTACCACCGGTTCCGTGCAAGTTTGGTCACCCTACTGCGATGACCCTATCTTCCAGGAGAAATACGAGCAGTTTGTCCGTGATTTCGCTGCAAAATACAACGATCCGAACGTAACTGAATTTATCAGCGGCTTCGGCATGGGCAAATGGGGCGAGTCGCACACTGTATGGTATTCCACAGGTGACAACGAGCCTCGTGAAGCCGTGATTGACTGGGTTTCCGATGTCTACACAAAATACGTGACAAAGGTTCCTCTGGTGATCAACTACCACCGCTGCCTGATGCTCCGCGACGGATTCAGCGCATCGGTTGTCAATCCACGCACCGAGCCGGTTCTGTTAAAACTTATCGAGAAGGGTTATTCACTCCGTCACGATGCGTTCGGCATGAAGACATATTACACCACATGGGAACGCGGATTCGCCGCATCCCAGCGTTACAAACGCCCCATCATCATGGAAGGCGGCTGGGTGGAAGGTTCCCACGGTGGTTCCATCAAAGATGACGGATATGCCAATTATGCAGAGGTCCGTCAGGGTGAGTATAATGAAGGCAAGGGAGCCAATGTCAATATGATGGACCTCCGCTACAGCAAGAATACCGGCACGAGTGAGACGCATTCTTGGTTTAACGCAGCCTATAACCTTGTTGAGGAATTCATCGCTGAAGGGGGCTACCGTCTCTATCCCGACAAAATATCCTTACCGACAACAGTGTCCGGCACAGGAAACGCAACTTTCGTTCACCGCTGGAGTAACCTTGGCTGGGGCTATTGTCCTACAAACATTCCGCAGTGGAATCAGAAATACAAAGTCGCTTTCGCGCTTCTTGACAAGACTACATCCCAGCCGGTGAAAATTTATGTTGACGAGACTCCTTGCCTTAACGAATGGATAAAGGGTAAACCATCAACATATGAATTCACCTGCAATCTCGGTGGCGTGACACCCGGCAGCTACACCTGGGCTGTGGGAATCGTCGACACCACACAGGACAACAAGATCGGAATTTACATCTCAGCCAAAGGTAACATCACAGAAGAGGGTTGGGTGAAGCTTTCCGATGTAAATGTAAATTAACCCTATAACTAATCAACACACTATCAATGAACAGCATCAAGCGATATATGGCGTGCACCGCAGTTGCCCTCCTGCCCCTTCTTGGGGCGGAGGCGGCAGAGGTGTGGGTTGAGGCAGAGGCATTCGCCGACAAAGGCGGATGGGTGGTAGACCAGCAGTTTATCGACTGCATGGGATCAAGCTACCTGATGGCCCATGGCCTTGGAAATCCCGTCAAGGATGCCTCGACAACAATCGAGATTCCTGAAGAGGGTAAATATACCGTCTATGTGCGCACCTATAACTGGACTTCGCCATGGAACCCAGGCAAAGGTCCCGGTAAATTCCGCGTAAAGATCAACAACAGCACACTCTCCTCCACCCTTGGCGACAAAGGAAACGAATGGGGTTGGCAACGTGCCGGAGAAATCAAGTTGAAAAGCGGGGAACATAAGTTAGCGCTTCATGACCTTACCGGATTCAACGGTCGATGCGACGCGATATATCTTACCACTGACACGGGCACCACTCTTCCCGACAATGGAGAGCAACTGATATCAATGCGCCGCAAGATGCTCGGTCTTGACAGTCGCATACCGACAACCGCATCCTACGATATGGTGGTTGTCGGAGGTGGCATAGCCGGTATGTGCGCTGCAGTGGCAGCTGCCCGCAACGGAATGAACGTGGCCTTGGTCAATGACCGTCCGGTGCTTGGGGGCAACAACAGCGCGGAGGTGCGTGTTCATCTTGGCGGTCATGCCGAGATCGGCCCTAATAAAGGACTTGGAAGAATGATCCGCGAATTCGGACATTCCCGCGCAGGAAACGCCAAGCCCGCCGAATATTATGAGGATGAGAAGAAACAAGCTTTCATTGAATCCGAAAAAGGGGTGACTCTTTATCCCTGCTATCGTGCCGTTGGAGTGACAATGGATGGCAATAGAGTGAAATCGGTAAAGCTTACCCACACTGAGAATGCGGATGAAGTAGTGCTTTCCGCTCCTCTATTCAGTGACTGTACGGGGGACGGCACCATCGGCTATCTTGCCGGAGCTGACTTTGCCATGGGTCGCGAGGCACGCTCCCAGTATAATGAACCTCTGGCACCGGAAACCGCCGATGACATGACAATGGGTGCTTCTATCCAATGGTATACGAAAAAGGGTGAGAAACCTGTAAAATTCCCGGAATTCAGATATGGCCCCGTATTCAACGACTCCACTTGCGAAAGAGTGACTATGGGGGAATGGAAATGGGAAACAGGTATGAACCGCAACCAGATTACGGAAGCCGAACGAGTGCGCGACTATGGCCTGCTTGTAATATTCTCCAACTGGAGTTATCTGAAGAACCATGCTTCGGACAATGCAAAATTCCGCAACCGCTCGCTCGACTGGGCAGGATATATTTCCGGAAAACGCGAATCACGTCGTCTTTTAGGCGATTATGTCCTCAAACAGGATGACATCGACAAGAATGTATTTCATGAGGATGCATCTTTCACCACTACTTGGAGTCTGGATCTCCATTTCCCGGATCCTGTAAACACTCGCCGATTCCCGGGAAATGAATTTAAGGCAGCGACAAACCATGTGTGGATACACCCGTATGCAGTGCCTTACCGCTGTCTATATTCACGTAACATCGACAACCTGTTCATGGCAGGGCGCAACATCAGCGTCAGCCATGTCGCCCTTGGCACAGTGCGCGTAATGCGCACCACCGGTATGATGGGAGAAGTTGTGGGTCTTGCCGCATCTCTCTGCAAAAAACATGGAGTGAACCCACGCGGTGTCTATCAGAACCATCTTCCTGAACTCAGCGCCATGATGCAAAAAGGTGCCGGCAAAGACGCATCCACTCTCCCGGACAATCAGAATTTCAATGTAGCCAACAAACTTCTTGACAACCCACGCGCGCTAAAGAATTGATTATGAATCTTGAATATCGCGGAATCACAGCAGGCATCACTCTCTTCGCCTGCTGTGTTTTCACCAACAACTCCACAATACTCGCTGATGAATGTTATGCTCACCTTAAAGGCGACACGCTCCGGATGGGCAATTCACGCATCGAGAGAACCGCTTTATGGAACAACGGCCATATCATCACTCTGAGTCTTACAGACAAACTGTCCGGGAAAACCATGAAGACAGCCGGCAAGAATCCTGACTTCAATGTGAACCGGGAGAAGCCTGCTGACGGAAAGATACGTGTAAGACAGATCAAAAGTGATGGCATACGCCCCGACAGAACAGTGGCAACCGTATCATACCGCCTCGGAGACCTTGAGGTGGAACGTGATTACCGTCTATATGACGGGATTCCGGCGATCGGCATCGACACGCGACTCCGAGGGGAATTGAGCGGAACGGCGGAGAAGGAGACGAACGCCGCTGACCGGAAAAATATAGAGCATGCCGCCGATATGAAAGTAAAACCGGTGACAATGCTCCTTGACCGACTTGATCTAAAGGGGAACCACTGGCATGGAAGTGCAGTGGAATTCCGCGATATAACCGACTGGAACAATAATCTTGTTGACCGCAAGGATTTCATATCTTACCGCAAGACAAATCACCGCGGCAATATACTTACAGTCACCGACGGTGAGAACGGTGGTGGTTTTATCTTTCTTAAGGAGGCACCTTGTTCGGGCGTGCAATTGGCTTACAAGGGCTCTGATTTCATAAGCGATTTCGGTTCTTTCATGGTTACCGGTCTGGGGGTAAGTAATTCCGACATTACTCCCGACAAGTGGACTCCAACCTACAGTTCGGTAGTTTGCACATTCGGAGAGGGAGAACTTTCCGCTCTTTCCGCTCTCCGCAGCTATCAGAAACAATGCCGCATACTCGATCCGAACCGCGACGAGATGGTGATGATGAACACATGGGGTGACCGTTCGCAGGATGCGAAGGTCAACGAAGAGTTCTGCCTTGCCGAGCTCGACAAAGCTGCCCGCCTCGGTATCTCACTTTTCCAGATTGATGACGGATGGCAATCCGGCAAAAGTCCTAACTCAGCCGTAGCCAACGGATCTTTCAAGGACATATACGCCAATGCGGGATACTGGACACCAGATCCCGTGAAATATCCACGCGGACTCCGACCGATTGTCGAAAGAGGCAAGAAACTCGGAATAGAGATCGGGTTATGGTTCAATCCCAGCGTGCAGAATGATTTTGCTGATTGGGAGAAAGATGCTGACATTATAACCGGCCTTTGGAAAGAGCATGGCATAAGGATGTTCAAGATCGATGGGCTCACAGTAGCATCAAAACGTGCAGAGGAGAATCTGCGCAAGCTATTTGACAGAGTGCTTGAGAATACAGGAAATGCAGTAATGTTCAACCTTGACGCCACTGCAAGCCGACGCGGCGGATACCATTTCTTCAATGAATATGGCAACGTATTTCTTGAGAACCGTTACACAGACTGGGGAAATTACTACCCTTACCATACCCTCCGCAACCTATGGCAACTTTCACGCTATGTGCCTGCTGAAAGGCTACAGATAGAATTCCTCAACAAATGGAGAAATGCGGATAAATACACAGGAGACAACTTCGCGCCCGCAAACTATGATTTTCCCTACATCTTCGCCATTACTATGGCAGGACAACCCCTGGCATGGATGGAAGCGGGAAATCTTCCCGAAGAGGCATTTGAAATCGAACCGTTGGTAAAGGCTTACCGCAATATACAGCATGATTTCCACAAAGGAACAATACTTCCGGTAGGTGAAGAACCGTCAGGAAGAGCCTGGACCGGATTCCAATCGGTTACTTCTCCAACAGAGGGGTATCTGCTCGTTTACCGCGAGGATAATGAGTCTGACCGCTATCCCGTAGAAACATGGCTTTACAAGGGATCGGATATCACTCTCACTCCGGTTCTTGGAACCGGAAAGAAATTCAGGACACAAATAGGACACAAGGGAACCATCACATTCTCTCTGCCTGATAAAAACAGTTTCTGTCTATACCGCTACTCTATCAAAAAATAACTTCAAACAATCTACCATGATACGATTTATCACAACAATCTCGACTATAATACTTTTAGCCTTGATCGGGCTCGCCCAGCCTGCGGAAAGACTATACCATATCTCTGTTTATCCCACAAACGGGAAATGGAATTGCAAACCGGGCGACAAAGTTAAATTCAATGTTTTGTTAACAAGATGCAATGTTCCGGAGGGAGATATGGAACTCACCTATGACATATCCGAGGACATGATGAAGCCACACGCTTCAGGAAAGGTGAGACTTCACAACGGTGTGGGAACAATTGAGGCAGGGACTATGAAAAATCCCGGATTCCTGCGCTGCAGGGTATATATGAAGAAAGGGAAACACGATTACCAAGGTATGGGAACTGTAGGTTTCTCACCGGAGAAATTGCGTCCTGTAACCCAGCAGCCATCCGATTTCCTTGATTTCTGGCAGAAAGCATTGACCGACGCGCGCAAATGGGATCTTGAACCGATGATGACACTCATGCCTGAGCGATGCACTCCAAAAGTGAATGTCTACCATGTGTCATGGGCAAACAACGACTGGGGATCACGTATGTACGGAATACTGACCATACCTGCAGCACCGGGGAAATACCCTGCCATTGTGAAAGTTCCGGGAGCTGGCGTGAGAGGTTATAATGGAGATATCAACCATAGCGAGAAAGGATTTATTATCCTTGAATTGGGAATCCATGGCATCCCGGTGAATCTTCCTGCGCATGTATATCATAATCTGTATAACGGACCGTTAAAAAGATACCACTCATTCAACATGGAAGACAAAGACAGATTCTACTATAAGCGGGTCATAACCGGTTGTGTCCGCGCAATAGATTTCATTGAGCAGCTTCCGGAATACAACGGTTGTCTTGGTACTTTCGGAGGGAGTCAAGGCGGGGGATTATCGATAATCCTCGCAGGAATCGATTCCCGTGTGAAAGGTCTTGTCTCGTATTACCCCGCCATGAGCGATATGCTCGGCTATACCGCCAACCGTGCGGGTGGATGGCCCCATACCCTCAAGGATAAAAAATTCCACACCAAAGAGATAATGTCGACCATACCATATTTTGATGTATCAAGCTTTGCAAGAGAGATCAAAGTTCCGGGATTCTATACTTTCGGATATAACGATATGGTGTGTCCACCGACCTCCACATATTCCGTATATAATGTCATCAACGCTCCCAAGGAATTGCAGATAACCGAGACTACAGAGCATTACGCATATACAGAACAAGGCACCGCCGCCTGGAACTGGATCATGGATTTTCTCCGCGGATGCACAGCTTCACAAAAAGAAACCACCGATAAATGACAATCATGAAAAGACTTCTCATTTCAATACTTATACTGGCAGGTTTCTCCGCCCATTCATCCGCCTCATTGATAACCAACGCATACGGTCGCGACTACCGTCTGCTCAACGGACGTTGGGATGCCATCGTGGATCTGTATGACCAGGGAGACCGCATGAAGGTTTATGAAAACCGCTCACCGGAAGGGAACACTGACTTTTACGAATACGCATTAAAGGGAGGCTTGCGTCTGGAGGTTCCCGGAGATTGGAATTCTCAGAATCCTGAGTTGAAATATTACGAAGGCACCGTATGGTATGCACGCAGTTTCGAAGCAAATCCAAAACCCGGCATGCGTGAGATTTTATATTTCGGAGCAGTGAGCTACCGCTGCAACGTATACCTCAACGGCAAAGAGATTGGCAAACATGAGGGTGGGTTCACACCATTTGAGATCGATGTTACCGATGATCTTCATAAGGGTGAAAATTTCCTCGTGGTTGAGGTTAATAACCGGCGCACAAAGGATGCCATACCCGCTTTGGCATTCGACTGGTGGAATTATGGCGGAATCACACGTGATGTCATGTTGATATCGGTTCCTGACAATTATGTGGAGAATTATTTCCTTCGTCTTGACAAGGATAATCACGACACCATCCGTGTGGATATCGGAATGTCGCAACCTCTGGCCGGAGTTAAGGTATCTGTTGAGATTCCAAGTCTCGGCAAGAGAATAGAGGGAACGACCGATTCCTCCGGCAAATTTTCAGGCAGTATAAAATCCGGCAAACTGAAGCTTTGGGCACCCGAAGCTCCGGTGCTTTACGATGTGAAGATCAACGGTGGAGAAGATGAGGTAAGCGAGCGTATCGGCTTCCGCGACATCCGCACCGACGGCACCCGCATACTTATCAACGGCAAACCTCAGTTCATGCGTTGCGTTTCATTCCACGAGGAGATTCCCCAGCGCATGGGGCGCGCATTCTCAAAAGCTGACGCGGTAATGCTTCTCAACGAAGCGCGCGATCTTGGAGTGAACATGATCCGTCTCGCCCACTATCCTCAGAATGAATATACCGTACGTATGGCTGAAGAGATGGGTATTGTGCTCTGGCAGGAGATACCTATATGGCAAGGTATAGACTTCACCGATGCCACCACACGCTCCAAAGCCCAGAATATGCTGACGGAGATGATAAACCGCGACAAAAACCGATGCGCAGTCGGTTTCTGGGGAGTTGCCAATGAGACTAAGCCATCAGCGGAGCGCGATGATTTCCTCATGTCTCTGCTCGAGACCGGACGCGCGCTCGACACAACACGTCTCTACACAGCAGCTTTTGATCTTGTGGAGTTTGACAAAGAGAGGCAGCTCTTTTCTATGAACGATCCCTTCACTGAGAATCTTGATGTGGTTGCGGTGAACAAATATATGGGATGGTATCATCCATGGCCGCTGACTCCAGCTGAATCAGTGTGGGATGTAACACCTGACAAGCCGCTCATTATCTCGGAATTCGGAGGAGAGGCGCTTTACGGACAGAGTGGCAGCCGCGATGTCACAAGCTCATGGAGCGAGGATTATCAGGCACGCCTTTATGAAGACAATATAAGAATGTTCGACAACATTCCCAATCTCGCAGGCGTATCGCCGTGGATTCTATTCGACTTCCGGTCGCCTTTCCGCTTCCATCCGACCAATCAGGAAGGTTGGAACCGCAAAGGTCTTGTTTCCGACCGAGGACAACGTAAAAAGGCATGGAACCTGATGCATAATTATTACATGAAGAAAAAACAAGAATATGAAAAATAAGATCTTTTATTTAACCTATCCCATTATATTGGCTTTTTTCCTTGCATTCCTGTCAGGCACAGCATATGCACGCACAATCAGGATACTTGCCATAGGAAACAGTTTCTCGCGTGATGCCATAGAGCAGAATCTGCATGATCTCGCCAAGGCTGACGGCGACACCGCGATAATAGGCAACCTTTTCATCGGAGGCTGCTCTCTCGAACGTCATGCCGGAAATATCAAAGGAGACAAGCACGAATATGTCTATCGTAAGATCGGTGCGGATGGCAAACGCGTTGAAAAGACAAAGGCATCAATAGCAGATGCTCTTGCCGATGACAAATGGGATTATGTCAGCCTCCAGCAGGCAAGTCCTTTCTCCGGAATGTATGAGAAATATGAGCCTTATCTTCCCGGTATCATCAAATATGTGAAGGAAAGAATCCCCGGTAAAAGCAAGATTATCCTGCATCAGACATGGGCATACGCGCAAAATGCGACAAACACCGGATTCCGCAACTATGGCAATGACCAGATGAAAATGTATCGCGCTATCGTTGACGCAAACAAGAGGGCTGCAAAACTTGGCAAGATAAAGACTATTATCCCTGCCGGGACTGCCGTGCAGAATGCCCGGACATCATTCATCGGTGACAACATGAACCGGGACGGATATCACCTTGCAATAGAACATGGCCGTTTCACCGCAGCCTGTGCCTGGTATGAGAAGCTGTTTGGTCATGATGTGACCGCCAACACATTCACTCCTGCCGGCATGAACGCTGATATAGCCGCCATCGCTAAACGCGCCGCCCATGCTGCTGTCGCAGTGCCGGACAATGTTACTGACCTTAGCGGCATCACACCAAAATCCACCCTTTATAAGGATAAGGATGTGCCAGTCGAGATCAGGGTTGAGGATCTTCTCGGACGCATGAATCTAAACGAGAAGATAATGCAGCTCAACCAATACACTCTTGGACGCAACAATAATGTCAACAATGTGGGCGAGGAGGTTGTAAACATTCCTGCCGAGATAGGTTCTCTTATTTATTTCGATACAGACCCGGAACTCCGCAATGCCATGCAACGCAGAGCGATGGAGGAATCAAGACTTGGAATACCGGTGATTTTCGGCTATGATGCCATCCATGGCTTCCGTACAGTCTATCCTATCTCTCTTGCCCAGGCATGCTCATGGAATCCGTCTCTTGTCAGAAAAGCATGCGCTGTTTCGGCACGGGAATCAAGGATGTCGGGCGTTGATTGGACTTTCTCCCCGATGATTGACGTGGCACGCGATCCTCGCTGGGGACGTGTGTCAGAAGGTTACGGAGAGGATCCTTATCTGAATTCGATTTATTGCGTCGCCTCCGTCAAAGGGTATCAGGGCAAGAACCTTGCAGACTCTACATCCGTAGCCGCATGCCTGAAACATTACGTGGGCTATGGGGCTTCAGAAGCCGGACGTGATTACGTATATACAGAAGTATCTCCCCAGACTCTCTGGGACACATATCTTCCACCTTATGAAGCCGGTGTCAAGGCAGGAGCCGCAACCCTGATGAGTTCTTTCAATGACATCAGCGGCATTCCCGGATCCGCCAACCGATATACCATGACTGAAATCCTCAAGAACAAATGGAAACATGACGGTTTCATAGTGAGCGACTGGGGAGCTATCGAGCAGCTGAAGAACCAGGGGATGGCGGCAGATAAAAGAGATGCCGCCACACTCGCGCTGAATGCAGGTCTTGAAATGGATATGATGAGCCATGCTTACGACCGCCATCTGGCAGATCTTGTTTCGGAAGGGAAAGTATCACAGAATACAATTGACGAGGCTGTGAGAAGAGTTCTCAGAGTCAAGATGCGTCTCGGACTTTTCGACAACCCTTACACACCGCTTGTCGCTGACCGGTTCCTGCGTCCTGCGGACCTTAAGGTCGCCGCTGATCTCGCAGCTGAATCAATGGTGCTTCTTAAGAACGACTCCACTCTGACTCTACCGTTGAAAGACGCTAAAAAGATCGCTGTGATTGGTCCGTTGGCAGACAACGGCTGGGATCTGTTAGGCAACTGGCTGGGACATGGTAAACCGGAGGATGTCGTGACACTTTTGCAAGGCATAAAGGATGAATTCGGGAAAGACTCACAGATCCGTTATGCCAAAGGGTGTCAACGCGATGGTGAAGACCGTACGGGATTCAATGCCGCCCTTGACACAGCCAGATGGGCAGATGTGGTGATTCTATGTCTTGGTGAGAATCTCAAATGGAGTGGAGAAAATGCTTCCAGATCATCCATCGCACTTCCTGCCATCCAGGAGGAACTTGCCAAAGAGATCGCGAAAACCGGAAAACCGGTGGTGCTTGTGCTTGCCAATGGACGGCCATTGGAACTTAACCGTCTTGAGCCATATGCCAATGCGATTCTTGAGATATGGCAACCCGGCATACGTGGCGGTGAAGCTATGGCAGGAATTCTATCAGGACGTATAAACCCCTCGGGTAAACTCGCCATAACCTTCCCCTACTCCACCGGTCAGATTCCAATCTATTACAACCGCCGTAAAAGCGGCCGATGGCACCAGGGTTTCTATCAGGACATCACCAGCGAGCCTATGTATCCATTCGGACACGGTCTCAGCTATACCACTTTCGAATATGGTGAACCAACAATCTCCAAAACAGAATTCACCCGCAACGATAAAATCAAGGTGACTGTTCCGGTAACCAACACCGGGGACATTGAGGGAGCGGAGACTGTGCTCTGGTATATAGCGGATCCCTACTGCACTGTGACACGTCCCGTGCGCGAACTCAAATATTTTGAAAAGAGAAATCTTAAACCGGGTGAGACCGCAATCATGGAATTCAATATAAATCCATGGAGAGATCTCAGTTATGTGGATGCCACCGGCAAACGCTTTTTGGAGGCAGGGGAATATAATGTGATTGTAAACGGGAAGAAACTAACATTGACACTCATAGAAAAATGAAACTAAAGACATTAGCAGCAGCTTTGCTACTTGCCTGCACCGCCCAGGCTTCAGGCGTAGAGATAACCGAGCAGCATCAAAAGCGGGCGCACGAGATCGTTCAACAAATGACACTTGACGAGAAACTGGCTTGTCTCGGAGGCAAGACATCGTTCTCGCTCCATGGAGTGCCTCGCCTTGGAGTTCCGGAGATTCTCCTTGCCGACGGGCCACAAGGATTACGCAACCATGCGCCTCACAGCACACTGTACCCTGCCGGTATATTAGCTGCCGCCACCTGGAACCGCGACATCGTGAAAAGATACGGCGAGAGCCTTGGCGATGACGCACGTGCAAGAGGTGTGGCAATCCTGTTGGGTCCGGGTGTCAACATATACCGTTCTCCGCTCTGCGGCCGTAATTACGAATATATGGGAGAGGATCCTTATCTGGCATCCGAGATGGCAGCGGAATATATTGATGGCGTGCAATCCAAGGGGGTTATAGCTACAGTAAAACATTTCGCCGGCAACAATCAGGAATGGGGCCGTCATCATGTGAGCAGCGATATTGATGAGCGCACGCTCCATGAGATATACTTTCCAACCTTCCGCAAGGCAGTGAAAAAGGCTGGAGTAGGAGCTGTCATGAACAGCTATAACCTGCTGAACGGCGTTCATTCCACAGAAAACCGCTGGCTTAATATCGACATTCTACGTAAGCTATGGGGGTTCAAGGGAATCCTGATGAGCGACTGGACTTCCGTATACTCAACCGTTAACGCGGCAGCCGCAGGTCTTGATCTTGAAATGCCCAAACCTGTGCGTTTCAAACCGGAACTCATCAAGGAGGCTCTTGCCAACGGTAGAATCACCGAAGAGATGATCAACACCAAGGTCGAGCATATGCTCGCCACTTTCATCGCATTCGGACTTCTCGACCGCGTGCAGAAAGACACCTCCATACCTCTTGATTACCCGGAGTCTCGTAAAACAGCTCTTGATGTAGCAAGAGAGGGTATTGTGCTTCTAAAGAATGAGGGCAATCTTCTTCCGCTTAAAGGACGCACATTGGTGCTTGGACCCAACTGCGACACCATAATGTCGGGAGGCGGCAGCGGTTCGGTATCTCCATTTTCCGTGACATCAGTGGCGAAAGGTCTTAAAGATTTACGTAAAAATACGGTTGTTTTACCCGAAACAAAACTTTACAAAGATATCAGCAAGGTAATCTTCACCGATTCCACCTGCACTGAACGCGGATTCAAAGGGAACTATTACAAGAATCAGAAAATGGAGGGCACACCGGACTTTGTGCGCACAGATTCCGTAATCAAATTCCTCTGGGAGTATGAGCGTCCGTTGCCTGATTTCCCTGAAGATCATTTCTCTGTCAGCTGGAGCGGATACTACCGGGCTGATAAAGACGGTGTGATCAAGATACGTATCAGCGGCGATGACGGCTACCGGGTAATCATAAACGGAAAGACTGTCACCGGTGACTGGGGCAATCACGCACTTTCATCGCGCGAGGTTGAATATGAGGTTGAGAAAGGGAAAAGTTATGATATCCGCGTGGATTACTTCGACAATATCTCTTCCGCCAATATCATCTGCAGCCTGGGTCTGCTTGATGAAGAAACACTCAACCGGGAATTGCGCAAAGCCGACAACGTGGTTTATTGCACAGGATTCCACAGCGGCACTGAAGGTGAAGGTTTCGACCGCAGTTTCTCGCTGCCCGCATTCCAGGAGAAGTTCATCAATCGTCTCGCATCCGTGAATCCTAATATGACAGTTGTATTGAACGCAGGTGGAAACATCAACTTCGCTCCATGGGAAGATGCAGCCAAGGGAATCCTGATGGCTTGGTATCCGGGTCAGGAGGGAGGACAGGCAATAGCTGAAATTCTTACCGGTAAAATATCACCAAGCGGCAAACTCCCGATTTCAATGGAGAGGGAACTTAAAGACAATCCCACCTACAACAGCTATTATGCCAACCGACCTAAGACAAGAAGCACAGACACACGCGAATGCGCACATGTTGAATACAACGAGGGTATTTTCACAGGCTACCGTGGATATGACCGCAACGATGTCAAGCCATTATATCCTTTTGGCTTCGGATTAGGATACTCCTCATTTGAATTCAGTGACCTTGACCTGAAACCCCTCGGAGATAACCGTGTTGAGGTTTCATTCACGCTCCGCAACACAGGCAAGAAGGAAGCCTCGGAAGTGGCACAGATCTATGTCAAAGATAATGAATGCCGCGCTCCCCGCCCGGAGAAAGAATTGAAAGGTTTTGAGAAAATCACCCTCAAACCCGGCAAATCGCAACGCGTAAGCATCATACTCGATGATGAAGCCTTCTCTTTCTACGACATGGATCTCCACGATTTTACCGTCGAACCCGGAGCATTCACCATCTCCGTAGGCAACTCCTCCGACAATCTCCCACTCTCCTCCACAATCACATTATAATCCAGCAACAGACGCACAGCTCTATCAACCTGCCAAATCCATGCTTCAGAAGCATGGATTTGGCAGGTTGATAGATTTTATGTATTTTTGATGTCACAAATAACGGTGTAAGACGTATTATAAAAAGGTATGGTATATTATATCAACATAGGATCAAATTTGGGCAACAGACTGATGAACCTCACAAGGGCTGTGTCAGCCATAGAGAAACAGTTCGGATGGTTCGAGCTTTCCCACCACATTGAGTCGGATGCGTGGGGGTACGAGTCGAAAAACAAGTTCCTCAATGTGGGGATGGCTTTCATTTCCGATCTCGCACCAACCGATGTCCTGCACATTCTTCAGGATATCGAAAAATCAATCAATCCGGCAGCCCACCGAAATGCCGATGGCTCCTATAAGGATCGTATGATAGATATCGATATCATGGCCGCAGATGACATGGTGATTAATACTCCTGAACTTACTCTCCCCCATCCTCACCTCAATGACAGACCATTTTTCCTCGAACCGTTTAAGGAGCTTAAGGAAATAATGAGCACAAAGCAACTCACAGAACCGGTCTCATAAAGAATACAGAACAATCAACAATAACTGCTTATGAAGAATCTGCTAATCCTGGCTGCCTGCGGTTTTGCCGCTCTCACAGCCTCCGCGGAGTCGCCACGATGGCTCCGCAACACGGCGATCTCACCCGATGGGTCAACCATTGCGTTCACCTACAAGGGCGACATCTTCACCGTTCCCGTAGCAGGAGGCAAGGCCTCCCAGCTAACCTCCAACGAGGCTTATGACACAGCCCCAGTATGGAGCCCAGATGGTTCTAAAATCATTTTCTCCAGCAACCGTGAAGGTTCTTTCGATATCTTCTCGGTGGCAGCCACAGGAGGCACACCGGTGCGTCTGACTACCAACAGCGGTTCTGAGACGCCTCTCGCTTTCCTCAATGACCACGAGATTCTTTACACAACTTCCGATATGCCGGCTCGCGAGTCTTCCCGCGCTCCTTTCCTTACACAGACATGGAAACTCGACATATCCCAGCCCGGACTGCGTCCGCAACTTTTCCTCTCTCTACCTGCAGGAGCGGCAAGCGTATCGAAGACCGGGAAGGTCCTTTACCAGGATAAGAAAGGTTTCGAGAATATATGGCGCAAACATGAGCGTTCTTCCGGAACTTCCGATATCTGGCTATATGACAACGGCAATTTCAAACAGCTGACCAAATTCAACGGTCATGATCTCAACCCTGTATGGAAAGCCGATGGCAATTCTTTCTTCTTCATCAGCGAGGAGGACGGCACCCTCAACATCTATGAGGCTTCTTTGGATGGCAAAAACAAGAAGCAGCTCACAAGATTCGCCAAACATCCGGTCCGCCATCTGTCAGCTTCCGACAACGGCACGCTCGCTTTCTCATGGGACGGAGATATCTATACAATGCGTCCCGGAGCAGAGCCTCAGAAACTTGATATCAACATCATAGCCGACCAATATGACGGCGACCGCGTGAAATATTTCACAAACCGTGGTGCGACAACAATGGCTGTGTCACCTTCAGGAAACGAAATCGCATTCGTAATCCGCGGTGATGTATATGTGACTGACGCTAAATATAAAACAACAAAGCGTATCACCGACACTCCCGCGCAGGAGCGTAACGTCAGCTTCTCCAAAGACGGCCGCACTCTTGTATACGATTCAGACCGCGACGGTTACTGGCAGCTCTTCACTGCCACCATCAAAAATCCTGACGAGAAACAGTTTGCATATGCCACTGAGATCGAAGAGGAACTTCTCTACAAATGCCCGACAGCCGCCCAGCAGCCGGAATACAGTCCTGACGGCAAAAAAATAGCTTTCCTTGAGGATCGCACTGAAATCAAGGTGATTGATCCGAAGACAAAGAAAGTCAACACCGCGCTCGACGGCAAATACAATTATTCATACACAGATGGCGACGTATCATTCACCTGGAGTCCAGACAGCAAATGGCTCCTCGCGGACTATATCGGCATTGGGGGATGGAACAACACCGACATCGCGCTTGTCAAGGCTGATGGTTCAGAGGTGATCGACCTCACCGAGAGCGGATACTCCAACGGTAATGCCAAGTTTGCTCTCGGAGGCAAAGCCGTAACATATTACACCGGCAAATACGGCATGAAAAGCCAAGGCAGCTGGGGTAACCAGGGCGATATCGTGATGATGGCTCTCGATGGCGAGGCGTGGGATGATTTCCGCGCCACAGAAGAGGAACTTGCCCTCAAGGAGAAAGCCGAAAAGGAGAAAAAAGAGAAAGAAGAGGGGAAAGACGACAAAGATAAAAAAGGTAAGAAAAACAAGAAAGATAAAAAAGACAAAAAAGCTGAATCCAAGAAGGAGGATAGCAAAGATCTTCAGTTCGATCTTGCCAACCGCAAACACCGCATGGCGCGCCTGACAGGCAGCTCTTCGTTTGTAGGTGATTACTACATGGATCCAAAGGGTGAGAAATTCTATTACATCGCATCAGCTACCGAAGGAGGTTCCAACCTTATGGTCCGCAACCTCAAGAAGGGCGACACCAAGGTTCTTATCAAGGGCGTAAGCGGTGGTCTCGCCACAGATGCCAAGGGAGAAAAGCTCTTCCTTATCAGCGGATCAGGCATGAAGAAGGTTGACCTTGCCAAGGGTTCTACCGAAGATATCGAGTTCGATGCCCCCTACGACCGTAAGCCGTCTCTCGAACGCGAATATATCTACGACCACATGGTGCGTCAGGTCAACGATAAATTCTATGACAAGGATATCCACGGCATAGACTGGGCAGGTTATGGTGAACATTACCGTCAGTTCCTTCCCTATATAAACAACAATCAGGATTTCTCAATCCTGATGAGCGAGATTCTTGGTGAGCTGAACGCATCGCACACAGGCTCCGGCTACCGTGCCGGCGGTGCATCGCTGCAGACAGCTGAACTCGGTGCTTTCTACGACCCGGCATATACCGGCGACGGTCTCAAAGTGACAGAGGTTCTTCCCCGCGGTCCTTTGGCTGCCAAGAAAGTTGATGTTAAGCCCGGTGATGTCATCCTTGCAATCGATGGAAAGAAAATAGAGGCAGGAAAGGATTATTATCCTCTTCTTGAGGGCAAAGCAAACAAGAATGTGCGTCTTGAGATTAAGAAAGCCGACGGCAAAATCGAATATAAGGACCTTAAGCCGATGCACAAGTTCTCTCTCTCAAGCCATCTGTATGACCGTTGGGTAGAACATAACCAGCACGTGGTTGATTCACTCTCCGGAGGTAAAGTCGGCTATGTTCATGTAGCCGGAATGGACGGAAGCAGCTTCCAGACTGTCTATGACCAGCTTCTCGGCAAATACCGCAATTGCGACGCCGTGATTGTTGACACACGTTTCAATGGCGGTGGCTGGCTCCACAATGATATCGCGCTGCTTCTCGGCGGTAAAGAATATGTGCGGTTTATGCCTCGCGGCAGATACATCGGTTCCGAGCCTTTCTCGCAGTGGACCAAACCATCTGTGATGCTCGTGAACGAAAGTAACTACAGCGACGCGCACGGCACACCGTTCGTATATCAGACCCTCGGTATCGGCGATGTTGTAGGCGCACCTATTCCCGGCACAATGACAGCCGTATGGTGGGAGACACAGATCGACCCGAGCCTTTATTTCGGTATTCCGCAGGTAACAAGCGTTGACATGAATGGCAATGTGCTCGAAAACCACCAGCTCAATCCCGATGTGCTCATCTACAACAACCCAGGTGACGAACTCCGCGGAACAGATGCACAGCTTGAAGGTGCGGTGAAACATCTGCTCAACAAGACAGCAAAAAAATAAGCCGCGGATATCTCTGATACCCACAGCTTAATGTAAAAATTTAAAATCTCATATAATAGCTCAAATAGTCGGTTCGGCTGTTTGAGCTATTTCTTTATCACCGGGAATAACGACATTGCCACCCGGCTCCACAGAAAGATACAGCACATATCTGCCCGTGACTGCGTCAATAGATTCGTCGATTAACCTTGCCTCAACAAAATTACCCTTATAATCCCCTGTAACCTCAAACAAGGCATCAGCCGAAGGATTCACCCCTACTATTGCTCCTATATCCTGTAATTCCTGGAGAAGGCTGCCACAAAATAAAGCCTGTCTGCGGTTCATCTCTTCTTTGGTTGACATATTATAAGGAAACAGGAAGAAGAAGCCGAAATTCGCCACGGAATCGCGTTCTATGACAGCCATGGCGGATACATCCGGAACCCTCTGACCATAATAACTGAGTTGATAGCCATCCGTGCTGTCAAGCCATAACCCCATCTGATCTTCCGAGGGCATAAGATTCAGGAGCTTCACACAATCATCACACAACTCATCACGGGATCGATCCGGAGACAACACGCCATATACTTTTGTTATGAAATCCTCTGCCGTCAGATCTACAGGCACAGGATGCCTCGAAACCGGAGTAGAAGCCACAGCACTGTCGATAACAGCCATATTCGCATCTGCCGCTGCCACAAGGCTTGAAATGCCTTGGTGAACTATCGTGTTATCAGGGAAAGCGGAAATATCGACTGTCTGAGCCATTGAGTCGGATGCGATTCCGAATGACAGGACTATTGTAAAGAGGAATGTGGCGAGTGTTTTCATAATAATATGGCATAGACGTTTTTAGTTGACGCCTATGCCATATAAACTATACTCGCGAGCAAAATGTTTTGCCCGATATGTTAAAATCAATTATTTGAAGCGACGATTGCCTTCAAGCACCGGTTTGCCTTCAGCTGCGACCTGCGCGTTGCCTTTCTTATGATTGCGCGCCATGATATAATAAGCGATCGGAGCAGCGCAATAGAGAGAGCAGAATGTACCTGCCACAACACCGAAGATCATAGCGAATGTGAACGAACGGATTGTGTCACCACCGAGGAAGAAGATGCAGAGGAGCACAAGCAGTGTTGAGAACGAAGTCATCACCGTACGGCTCAATGTCTGGTTCAGCGATTTGTTGAATGTCTTCAGACGATCCTCTTTCGGATAGATACCGATCATCTCGCGGACACGGTCGAACACAACCACGGTATCGTTGATCTGATAACCGATGATTGTCAGCACAGCTGCGATAAACGACTGGTCGATCTCCATTGAGAAGGGAAGGAATCCCCAGCAGATGGAGTAGAAACCTACGATGAGGAATGCGGTGAGAGCAACCGCGCATACAGCACCCACAGAGAATGCGATGTTGCGGAAACGAAGCAGGATGTAAAGGAACATGCAGACAATGGCGATACCCAATGCCCATGCTGCATCCTTCTTCATATCATCAGCCACAGAAGGACCTACCTTCTGGATCGAGATGATGCCATGGCTTTCGTCTGACACTGAGAATGCGTCAAGGCTCATGGTCTTGCCATTCACTGTCAACTCATCCTGAAGACCTTTGTAAAGGAGTGAAGCCACCTCATTCTCGATACCCTCTGATTCCTCAGCTATCTTGTAGTTTGTGGAGATACGGAGTTTAGAGGGGTTGTCGATATTGATCACAGCCACAGAAACGGTAGGATCGTTAGCTTCTGCCTGGAGAAGATTGAGAAGTTTCTCCTGCACAGCCTGACGGTCAACATTCTTCTCGAACTGAACCACATAGTTGCGACCACCGGAGAAATCGATACCCTGGTTCATACCACGGATAGCGAGAGATGCTATTGAGATTACGATAAGAGCAACCCATACTGCAGCAGCAGCTTTCGACTGACCCATGAAGTTGATCTTCGGGTTGGTGAGGAAGTTGCGGCTGAGAGCTGTAGCAAAATTCATATTGGCGCAACGACCGTTCTTTGTGATAAGATCGAACGCGATGCGGGTAAGGAACACTGCTGTGAAGAATGAGCAGACGATACCGATGATAAGAGTGGTTGCGAATCCCTTGATAGGACCAGAACCGAAGAAGAGAAGGATCACACCGGTGATGACAGATGTAAGGTTCGAGTCGAAGATCGCGGAGAATGCGTTGCCATAACCCTCGGAAATGGCCTGACGGAGTTTCTTACCGTTTTTAAGCTCCTCTTTGGTGCGCTCGAAGATAAGCACGTTGGCATCCACAGCCATACCGAGAGCAAGCACGATACCGGCGATACCGGAAAGTGTGAGCACTGCCTGAAGCGATGCGAGGATACCGAGTGTGAAGTAGAGGTTGAGGATAAGACCCACGTTAGCCACAAGGCCGGGGATCCAGCCGTAGTAAGCCACCATGAGGATCATCAGCAGGATGATAGCCACGATAAAGGAGATGAAGCCCATCTGGATTGCCTCTGCTCCAAGGCTCGGACCGATAACGTTGTTGCTGACAACGTTAACTTTCGCTGACATCTTACCGGACTTAAGCACGTTTGCAAGGTCATTAGCCTCTTCGGGTGTGAAGTTACCTGTGATCTGCGAGCTGCCGCCTGTGATCTCGTTATTTACGTTAGGGAATGAGTAAACATGCTCGTCAAGCACAATGGCGATAGGACGACCGATGTTGTTGCGGGTAATGGTAGCCCATTCCTGAGCACCACGGTCGTTCATCTTCATGTTGACCATGTTACCCTGCATGTTGTCGTATTCTGAAGAAGCGGATGTCACAGCGTCGCCTTCGAGAACCGCGTCACCCTTGAGGGCGATAAGCTCCCAATAGCCTACTGTCTTGTCCTCTCCATTATCTTTCTTGACAACATTGCCGCTTGCGTCAGTCACAGGGAACTCAGCCTGCTTAACCGACCACATCAGAGTGAGGTCAGAAGGAAGAGTGCGCTTTGCAAGCTCGCTGTTCATTACAGAGTCAACCAGATTCTTGTTAGAGGGGGCAACCATACCGACAATCGGTGTGCCGGCACGCTGCGGACCTCCGAGGAGCTCGATTACATTGAGATGGTTGATTGTATCCTGCTGCGCGTATGCTGAGGCGAAGCGCTGGAGGTCAGCCATGATCTCATTGTAGTTGTAAACCTCGAAGAATTCAAGATTGGCGCTTGATTTCAGAAGCTCTGTCACACGCTCCGGCTCTTTGACACCGGGGAGTTCAAGAAGGATCTGGCCGCTCTTGTCCTGAAGTTTCTGGATGTTCGGAGCAACCACACCAAACTGGTCGATACGTGTGCGGAAGATATTGAATGCAGCGTCAACCTGGCTGTCGACCTGCTTCTCGAGAGCCGCTGTAACCTCTTCGTTGGAAGCATTGGATTTCAGCGTGCCCATATATTCACCTTCGCGAACAAAGAGGCTTGCCATCACGCCCGGCTGGATATAGGATGCAACTTTGGAAACGAAATCCTTGTCGCTGCCCTTGGTGCCGTCAGCTTCCGCCTTCTTGATCGCGGAATTGATTTGGGCGAGCTGAGCATCACCCGATGCATACTGGCGGAGGATGTCGGGAACCGATATCTCAAGAACCACGTTCATACCACCTTTCAGGTCAAGACCGAGACCAACCTCCATCTTGCGGACCTGGTTGTAGGTGTACCACAGATAAACTTTCTCTTTGTCGATTGAGTCGTTGAATTGCTTCAGACTTTGTTTGTAAGCGTCATTGGTCTCGTCGCTGGTCTTGGCGGTCATGGCTGCAAACTCCTTTGCTTTCTTCTCATAGTGGGAAGTAACAAAGCTGAAAGAGATGTAGAAACCGCAAATCAATACCAGAAGGATCGCAATGGTGCTGATAAACCCTTTGTTCTGCATTTCGATTTGTTGTTATTTTTATTGTTTTTTATTTCGTTCCTATGATGAATTTCCACGGGAAACAATGGAGTTCCTGTGGAAAGTCTATTTTTCAGCTTGCAAATATACGGCTTTTTTTTGATGTTTGGAGCATTCCGCGCATAAAATTATGGTTTATGACCTCATTTCTCAATATTTTTATTTATTTTTGACGTTCTTTTTAAGACAGGTATCCTAAATGATACCCGTTTTTACCGGATATAGAGGAGTCCGCCTTACGAAAATATGAACAAGAAATATAAATATCCACATTTCATCCAAACAGTTGCATTCGCTTCCATATGCATGCTCGCGGCTGCCTGCGCCAACATAGGAAACCCGTCGGGCGGCGCACGCGACGAGGATCCTCCTCTGTTTGTCAGCGCCAACCCTCCACAGGGCGCGCTCAACGTGGACAGGACAAGGATGACGCTCACCTTCAATGAGCTTGTAAATGTAAAGGATGCCTTCACAAAAGTGGTGGTGTCTCCCCCATCGCGGCAAGTGCCCCGCGTCGCTGCTGTCGGCAGACGCGTGACAGTCACTTTCGACTCTCTGCAGCCCAACACCACATATACCGTAGACTTCGCAGACGCTATCGAAGACAACAACGAGGCCAACAAACTCCAAGGCTTCGCCTACACATTCTCTACAGGCGAAACCATCGATTCGCTGCGCATATCGGGCATGGTGCTTGATTCGCGCAATCTCGAACCGAGACAGGGGATATTGGTCGGAGTTCATGCCAATCTGAATGACTCAGCGTTTGTCAAGACCCCGCTTCTAAGAATCGCGAAAACAGACGACAAAGGGCAATTCACTATCCGCGGACTAAAAGAGGGTACATATCGAGTCTTCGCTCTTGACGACAAGGACAATGACTATAAATATGAGAATCCGGAAGAGGATGTGGCTTTTTATGAAGTGACGGTAACACCGACATCCGAAACGGTAGAAGCGAGCGACACCACTTATAATACGCTGACAGCAGAGGTGGATACAGTAATAAACCGTCTTCGCACCCGCTTTCTGCCCAATGACATCCTGCTGCGCACTTTCAATTCGCAGATACGCCCTCAATACCTCTCCAAATATGAGCGCATCGACACAACCAAGGTGTTTTTCAAATTCAACACCCGCGCGGACAGTCTTCCACGCCTCAGCGTTGTGAACCCCGATGGAGAAACCCTTGGAGATGCGGTTCTTGAGCGTCGAGTGCAGAACGACTCTCTGGTCTATTGGCTTCCGGAACGCCTTGTACATTCCGACTCCCTCCGGATTGCGGCATCATATATGCGTACAGACTCCACAGGAGGACTGTCCCTAACCACAGATACACTCCGCTTTTATTACAATCGTCCCAAGCCCAAGAAGGCTAAAAAAAGCGACAAGGAGAAAAAGATCTCAGTCGAGGATTCCATCAAGGCTCTGACTCTCGACGTGACATTCTCCGGATCAAATCAGGATGTCAATATGCCTGTCACCCTTGAATTCGCTACCCCTCTTGCAAGCATCGACACATCTGCTTTCAGACTTGAGATGCTTGTTGACTCCATATGGAAACCGGTAAAAGAGGGCGTCAGATTCCACCAGCGCGACAGCGTCTCGCCACGCCATTTCATGATGGAATACCCGTGGGCTTACGAGACAAAATACCGCGTAGTGGCTGACACATTGGCTGCCATGGGCATTTACGGCAAACCTACACGCCCCCTCACGCATGAATTCACAACAAAGAAGGAGGAGGAATATTGCTCACTGAGCTTTAATCTCACCGGACTCGATCCAGGTATCCCGACATTTGTGGAATTGCTATCTACCAGCGATGCCGTGGTGCGCTCGGAGCCGGTCCATGATAATATGGTCACGTTCCGATACCTTTCCCCGGGTAAATATTATGCCCGTATTATAGAGGATTACAATGGGAACGGGGAATATGACACCGGCAATTACGACCTCCAGCTTCAGCCTGACCTCGCCTATTATTATCCCAAGGTGATTAATATAAAGAAGAACTGGGATAAAGAGGAGCAGTGGGATGTCTTCGCAGTGGCTATAGACCAGATGAAGCCTAACGCCGTGAAGAAGAACAAGCCTGCCCAGGATAAACGCAAACGCGACAACAATGATGAATACGAGGAGGAGGAAGAGGAGATAGAGGAGGAAGAAGAAGAGAGAAAGAAGAGGGGAGGGAGGGGGAGGGGAGAAGAAAGGACCTTTGTTTGTTAAGCTATGTTGTAGCTCTAGTCCTGTT
>OFFM01000285.1_pt1 | contig 46945 bp, 45 predicted proteins | sample 1521401 | NCBI WGS metagenome assembly OFFM01 (sample SAMEA3504118, study PRJEB24116) | mouse gut metagenome | biome: mouse gut; feature: mouse-associated habitat; material: faeces | place: Denmark | collected 2011
GATTTGTCCGCTCCGTTTTTATAGTGAAATGGAAATTTAGTTCCGCGTGAGTTCCGCGTTTATCAAGTGAAACGAAGTTCCGCGTTCTGGATTATAATAGTTCTTAATTATAGTAAGTTAAGATTTATAAGAAGTTAAATAAGATAAGAGCTTTAGGTGGTTTTTATCAGTTTATCACAATGGTTTTATGATGGGTCAGGTTTCGTCGCTTTTGCGTAAGAATACGTCGCCGGCAAGGATCGCCGGTTTTGTGCTGTCAAACTTCCTGGGATTGGCTATCATCCTTGGAGGCTTGCAGTTCTATCTCGATGCACGGTCGATATGGGAGGATGACGACAGTTTCATCCGCTCTGATTATATGGTGATCAACAAGCGCGTTACATCCGAGAACACTCTCGGCGGTGCCTCGGGATTCTCAGCTTCCGAGATCGATGATATCGCCGGTCAGCCGTGGGTGCGGCGTGTGGCGCCATTCTCTTCGGCAGGCTATAAGGTATATGCCTCTGTGATGCAGCAGGGGAGAGGAATGTCGACCAATATGTTTTTTGAGTCCATCCCCAGCGATTTTGTAGATGTGCCAGCCTCCCGCTGGTCATGGCGGGAAGGGGATGATGAAGTGCCGCTGATCATATCCAAGGATTATCTCACGCTATATAATTTCGGATTCGCCGCCTCCGCCGGTCTTCCGCAGATGTCGGAAGGGCTGATGAGTGGCATACCGCTCACTCTGACACTTACATCCGATGACGGCAGCCGCCGGCTCGATTTCCACGGCAGGGTGGCAGGATATTCCAACCGACTGAATACAATTCTTGTGCCTCAGGAATTCATGGACTGGAGCAATGCCCGCCTTTCCGGCGGCAAAGAGAAAAATCCGTCGCGTATGATTGTGGAGGTGTCGCGTCCCGGAGATGTCGCCATCAAGGATTATCTTGCGGATCATGACTATGAAGTTGCAGGTGATAAAAGCGCTACTTCCGCCTCGTTCCTGTTGAGGGTGGTGGTTGGTATCGTGCTTGCAATCGGAGTGGTGATCACATTGCTGTCGTTCTTCATACTCCTTCTTTCCATATCGCTGCTGATGGAGAAAAACAGAGGTAAGCTGCATTCGTTGCTTCAGCTCGGGTATGATCTCGGTGCCGTGGAGGCTCCTTACCGTAAGATCGTTGTGGTGGCGTCTGCCGCGGCATGGCTACTTGCCACTGCCGGGGCGCTGGTGCTACGCGCTTTCTATCTCCCCGCGCTTGAGGGACTCGACGCGCAGCCCGGATCCCTTTGGCCTATGCTCCTGCTCGGTGTGTTGCTCACGGCCATGGTGATTCTCCTGAATCTCCGCTCCATAAAGATGAAAGTCCGCGCCTCGTGGCGCCTGGGAAAGTGAAATCAAATTGATATTTCAAATATTAAAATATGTTAAATTTTAGATTTGAAATTGTTAAATTTGATTTAGGAATATGAAAAAACGCATAAAATCCGTATTTTTGCCAATGCTTTGTGTATTTGGGCTTATACCGTCCTAAGCAGTAATATCGCCATGAGACTCGTTAACCGAAATTAAGACAAAGAATTGACTTTTGATTTCATGGTCTTGCAGCTGCATATGCAGCATTTTATATGTTGGCATGCCAACATATAAAATCTCTCCCTGTCAGGCTAAATGTAGGGCCGCATAAGAGAATGCGCCCGGTTGAAGTAGATTAGAGAAAAGAAAAGATAAATTTAATAACCCAATGTAAAACTAAATTCATTCTTACATGAAGAACAACTGTTTTCAGCTAAACAGGAAGTTTTGGGTGACAATGGCCATGCTGTTGACACTTGCGCTTCCCTCGCTGGCTCAGAAGATCACTGTCACCGGACACGTGGCTGATGAGCAGGGCGAAGACCTGATTGGTGCCACCATTATGGAGAAAGGCACCGCAAACGGTGCCTCAGCCGACATTGACGGTAATTTTACCATCAATGTTCCGGCGAATGCCATTCTGGTTGTGACCTACGTAGGCTACGATCCGATGGAAGTGCCCGTCAATGGTCAGAAACACCTCAACATCGTGTTGAAGCAGAATGCCACGATGCTTGCCGAGACCGTAGTTATCGGTTACGGTTCGGTAAAAAAATCTGATGCCACCGGTTCTGTGGCTGTCATCAATCCGAGCGAGGTGGATGCCAACATTTCCACTTCTGCGCAGGATCTTCTGACAGGTGCAAGTCCGGGTGTTGTCGTGACATCCAATGGTGGTAGCCCTGAAGGCGGCGCTACAATCCGTATCCGCGGTGGTGCGTCTCTGAATGCATCCAACGACCCTCTGATCGTGCTCGACGGTGTGCCTTTGAGCAACGATGGAGTGAACGGTATGGCTAACCCGCTGGCGATGATCTCCCCTGACAACATCGAGTCTATGACTATCCTTAAGGATGCTTCCGCAACAGCCATCTACGGTTCGCGAGCTTCCAACGGTGTCATCATCATTACAACAAAGAAAGGTAAGAGCGGTAAACCTCAGGTTAACTTCTCCGCCAACGTTACAGTGAACCATGCCCGCAAGACATGGGATGTGCTCAATGGTCCCAAATTCGCAAACATTGTACGCGACCATTTCGGAGCTAACTCCGAGCAGGCAGGTATGCTTTATATGGGTGGCGACAAGGATGTGACTGGACAATATCTCGGTGTTGACACAGACTGGCAGAAAGAGGTGCTCCGCACATCATTCTCTCATGATTACAATCTCTCAGTTGGTGGCAAGGCTGGATTCCTTCCCTACCGCGTGGCTGCATCCTACACAATGAACAACGGTATCCTCAAGGATAGCCAGATGCAGCGTGTTACCGCCGGCTTCAACCTTACTCCGGAATTCTTCGACGGCAAACTCAAGGTTTACGCCAATGTGAAAGGTTACTATCTGCGTAACCGCTTCACCGACGAGGGTTGCACAGGAAATGCTATCGATGCAGACCCGACCCGTCCCGTATACAGCAATATCCCCACACAGCAGGGTGCTCTCTTCCCTTACTACTACAACGGTTTCAGCTCCAACCTTTCAGGTCTTAACTGGAACGACCAGGGAACAATCAACCCTCTTGCTCAGGCAACTGACAAGGACAACACTGCTGACATCTATCGTTCGAACGGTAACCTTCAGCTTGACTATGCCCTCCATTTCCTCCCCGAGCTTCACCTCAACCTCAACCTCGGTTATGATGTGAGCAAGGCTACCAATACAATCCTTCTCGGTCAGAACACTCCGACCGCTTGGAACTCCTACGACAAGAACGGTGCCGGCTACTACACACAGAGCTATGAGCTCCGCCGCAACACCCTCCTTGATTTCTATCTTAACTATAAGAAGGAATTCGAGGCGATCCAGTCTAATCTTGATGTGATGGCAGGTTATTCCTACCAGCGTTTCGACGCTCACGGCTGGAAGCAGGAGAGATACACAACAGCCGGATTCCTTCTGCCCAACGATGCGGGTGGTCTTATCGTGAACCCCGCTACAGAGGCTAACATCGGTCTTCCTTACAACTACTCCGAGTTCAACACAAACCCCAACAATGACTGGAATTCAGGTAATCTGGTTCTCGTTTCATTCTTCGGTCGTCTGAACTACTCTTTCAAGGATACATATCTTCTCACATTCACACTCCGTGACGACGGAACATCACGTTTCTCCAAAGATAACCGTTGGGCTCTCTTCCCCTCTGTTGCTCTCGGATGGAAGCTCACCAACATGCCTTTCATGCAGAAAGTCTCGGAGACAATGAATGAGTTCAAGCTCCGTCTCGGATGGGGTCAGACCGGTCAGCAGGCTGTAGGTGGCTATTTCGATTATATGCCTACCTATACAGCCTCGACATTCTACGGCGGTTCTTATTACCCCAATATGTACACAGGTGCGTATGGTCAGTTCATGAGCACCTATTATCCCGCAGCTTACAACAAGAACCTCAAATGGGAGACAACAACCACATGGAACGTCGGTCTTGACATGGGATGGTGGAACAACCGCCTGACCGTAGCCCTCGACTGGTATCTCCGCGAATCCAAGGATCTTCTCGCGCAGGTTACATTCCCCCCGGGTGCTATGACAACAAACAGCGTTATCCAGAATATCGGTGCTCTCCGTAATATCGGTGTCGAGGCAACAATCGGTGCCCGCATCATTGACAACGAGGACTTCACTTGGAACACAGGATTCAACGTTGCATGGAACCAGAACAAGATCACAAAGCTTGTGCAGGGTGAGCTCGTTCAGCTCGGTGGTATCGGCTCAACCGGTCTTCAGGGTCAGGTTCACGCAGTGGGTCATCCCGCAAGATCTTTCTGGCTCCTTGAGCAGATCTATGACCAGAATGGCAAGCCGATCGAAGGCGCTTATGTTGACCAGAACGGTGACGGCGTGATCAACGATGATGACCGTGTGATCAAACATAGCCCGGATCCCAAGGTGACTATGAGCTGGAACAACACATTCTCTTTCAAGGGATGGGATGTATCTTTCGCTCTTCGTGCAAACATCGGCAACTATGTATATAACAACGTGATGGCGAAACGCACATTCTTCGACAACGTTGCTGTCAACGGCCGTCTGATGAATATGGTTGAGAATGACGTTTATTTCAACAGCCAGCAGTATCGCTCTGATTACTATCTGCGTAACGCAGGTTTCGTACGCTGCGACAATATCACTGTCGGCTACACATGGCCCAACCTCTTCAACGCTCTCCGTCTCCGTCTCTACGGTGCGGTGCAGAATCCGTTTGTAATCACCAAGTACAAAGGTATCGACCCGGAAATCAACGATGGTATCGACAACTCTACCTATCCGCGTCCGGTCAGCTACACCGTTGGTCTTATCGCAACATTCTAAAATCTGAATCATCAGCAAAATAGACATTTATGAAATCAATGATAAATAAATTCATCGCAGGTTCACTGATGTTCGCCTCAGTAGGCGCGTTCACTTCCTGCGTGGGTGATTTGGATCAGGAGCCCAAGGATCCTTCCACAGTCACCTCGGGACAGTTTGTCGACGATCCCGTTCAATATATCGCCGGTCTTGCAGCAAACTGCTATGCCGGAATGACAATCTCCGGTCAGGGTGGTGCAGGTTCTTCCGATATCACCAGCCCCGATGCCGGTATGTCCTGCTATTCCCGTGCGATTTTCATGCTCAATGAGTTCCCCACAGACGAGGCAGCATGGATCTATTTCTCCGATGCCGGTGTAGAGGAGCTTGTGAAGGCTACATGGGGTTCCGACAACCCTGTGCTCAACCTTGCATACAGCCGTTTCTACACCCATATCGCACTCTGCAACGACTTCCTTCGCAATATGCGTAGCCTCGGTGACTGGAATATTGATCCCGCGCAGCTTACATCCCCTTCCGGCAAACCTATGACTGAGGAGATCGCTCAGTTCTGCCGTGAGGTCCGTACGCTTCGTGCGTATTCATATTTCCAGGTGATCGACTTCTTCGGTCGCGCTGCTGTAGCATGGGATGTTGATGATCAGGGTAATTCTATACCTTATGGTGAAATTCCTCCTCAGGCTGAGAGCCGCGCCGCTCTTTATAATAAAGTAGTGGCTGACCTCGAGGATGTTCTCGCTAACTGGCCTGCAAACCATACTCCGGTCTACGGACGTATCGGCAAGGATGCTGTCCGCGGTCTTCTCGCCCGTTTCTATCTGAATGAGCAGGTATTTACCGATGGTGCTTCTACAGCCGGTTGGAAGAAATGCTGGGATATGTGTCAGCAGATTATCGCTGACCATAACATCAATGCCAACCATGGTCTTTCACCCGATTATCTCGCGCTCTTCGGTGCCACAAACGATATGTTCATGCCGGGTAAGGCTGCCGCAGGCAACAATGAGATTCTGATGGGTCTTCCCTACGATAACATGGATACCCAGAGCTACGGTGGTTCTGACTTCCTTATCATGGGTGTGATCGGTGACTTTGGTGACAAGGCTCTTGACAAAGGTTTCTGCAACAAGACATGGTATGGTCTTCAGTCAGCATGGGCTTGTATGCATGCCCGCACACAGTTCTCACAGCTGTTTGACCTGAATGCCGATGGTCGTGCTTATCTCTGGCTTACAGAAGAGGCAGGTTACAGCATCAATAACACCACTATCTCCAAATTCACGGACGGTTATCTGCCTATCAAGTTCACCAACGTCAAGGCAGGTGCTAATGGCACATACTATCGTTTCAACGATCCTGAGAACGGTCTTAAGAGAATCGCCCCCAACAATATGATGCAGGTTGACGCCAACTTCAACTTCTGCGATACAGACCTTCCACTTATCCGTCTCGCCGATGTATATCTGATGGCGGCAGAGGCTTCGCTTCATGGCGTAGGTTCTGTGGCTACCGGTCAGGATTACCTCAACTGGGTGCGTAACCGTGCAGGTCTCGGCAACGTGCAGAATATGACAGCCGACGATGTGCTCAACGAGCGCGCACGCGAGCTTTACTGGGAGAATCTCCGCCGCACCGACCTTGTGCGTAACGGTAAATTCGCCGGTAACGCCTATAACTGGAACTGGAAGAACGGAACAGCCACCGGTACTGCTATCGCTGACTACATGAACGTTTATCCGATTCCGAGTGCGATTGTAGCATCTTATGCAGCCGGAACATACCAGCAGAATCCGGGTTATGTAAAATAACACTCAAACAACTGAAATCAAATGAAAAAGATATCATTATTCGCATTGCTCGCAATGTCGCTCGGTCTCGGTGTGACAGGCTGTAAGGATGACACCCAGCCTCGTCTGGAGGTGCCTACGGAGTTTGTGCTCAATACTCCGGCGATGGCTGACCAGACATATATCTTCCGCGATGACGAGAATTATAAGAATCTCAACGATATAACCTTCACCGTTAGCCAGCCTAACTATGGCTTGGGTACAACCCCTGATTATCAGGTGCAGATCGCAAAGAGCGAGGCAGATTTTGCTGCTTGGGATGCCGCAGAGAAAACAGGGGATACTGATGCCGACAATGAGATTCTCGGCTCAGACGAGCTTCCTTTGGCTTTCACACTCGAGACAATCTCATCTTCCGCACAGATTACCATCCCCGGTGAGATCTTCTGTGCTGGTGTGAACTCCCTCTATGGTTTCGATCTTGACAATTACAATCATGAGACCGTTCCGGTGGCTGTGCGTGTTCACGCCGCTGTCGCCAACGCTCCTCAAAGCGCGATATGGTCGAACCCAATCAATATCAATGTGTCATCTTACATACCTGTGACAGAACCTGGTAAGCTTTACCTGATAGGTGCTCCGCAGGAATGGGATATCAATTCAGGCACGATGTATCTTGAAGAGACAGGCATCGGCACTAAGATCTTCTCCGGAAATCTCTTTATACCTGCAGGTCAATTCCAGTTCCGCTTCTATAGTGAACTTGGCGATTGGGATACCGGTTCTGTAGGCTCATTCGATGGTTCATATGGTAACGATACTAAGAATATCGAACTGACAGACGGGGTATATGAAGGACCTGTATCTGCCGGCAAGAAGAAAGGAGATAAACTCGGTGCAGGAAACTGGTGTATCGCGGATTGGACCGGTGGTAACCTTGAGATTACAATTGACCTTAAGAATATGACCATCAAGATGCAGAAAGCTGCGGGTAAACGTGTCTATATCATCGGTGACTGCAGTGGATGGGATATTACCAACGACAAGATGTATCTTGAAGAAAACCCCGGTGGATCCAACATCTATAAAGGCACCTGGGATATTCCCGCAGGCAAGTTCATGCTCCGCATCTATACCGCTCTTGGAGACTGGGCAGCCAACTCAATCGGTGCAGAGGGTTCCGGTAATCCGGAGATCGCCCTTCCTTTCATGGGAAATTGCAAGAAGGATTCTCAGGCAAACTGGACGATCAGTAGCTGGCAAGGTGGGAAGGTTAATTTTACCTATGATGCCAACTCCAACACCATCAATATAGAGAAAGCTGAATAAGAATTCCAAAAACTAAAGAAAAGATGAAAAAATACAGTATATTTCTGCTATCAGCGTTAGCTTTGGGTTTCTCAGCTTGCGATGACAAGAGCGACCTTGGCATTCAGCAGGTAAACGAGCAGGAGACGATTGCAGAGGCAAATGGTCTTACTCTCACTGCATCGTCTGCTTATAACGCCACCATTGATCTTGAAAACACTGTCGGTCAGACTATCGATATAGCTTCTGTCGCAGGAGTTGAAGGATTCCCGGAGGGAACAACTTTCACTATGAAGCTCGCTGTGGCAAAGTCTGAGGATATGTCGGGTAAACAGATTGTTGCCGTAAATAACGGCAAAATATCATCTGATGATCTCGAGGATGTGATTGTTGATTTCTACAACATCACTCCGGAAGTGGTTAAACCCTGGATGGGTGTTGAGGTTTATGCAAACGTTGGCACACAGCAGTCACGCCTCGGCGGTGAAAATTTCTATTATCTGAAAAAGCAGGTGAATGTTCTTCCTGTTGATGCAAAACTCGATATCGAGAGCGCATATTTCCTTGGTGGAACAGAAAGCCAGAAGATGGATCACAGTGATCTTCACGCTTATGTAGACAATAACTTTATCTCCGTATTCGAAGTGTCCTCAGCGCAAGCTCAGGCAGGTTTCGAATGGATGATTGTTCCCCAGAGCCAGGAGTCCGCTCCGGATCCGGCTAAATGCTGGGGTCCTCAGGGCGACAAGCTCGTGCTTGGTGCAAAGGGCACTATCACCGCTCCGGGTAGATATCGTCTCGTTGCTGATATGCTGAAGAAAACATTCACTCTGACATTCGCTTATGAGGTGCTTTACACTCCGGGTACAGGCAATGGCTGGAACCAGGCAAACAGTATGCAGCTCTACACTGTCAACTATGCAGACTATTTTGGTGTGACACGCACCGGTGCTGACGGAGAAGCAAAGGGTGAGTTTAAACTCGATGCATCAACCGACTGGAGCATGAACTGGGGTCTCAATGGCGGTGTGCTCACTCCTAACGGTGACAATATCGTGACAGAGCCTGCCGGACTCTATTTCGTTAAGGCAAATCTCAACGCGCTTTCCATATCACTGCTTCTTGTGAAGTCTGTAGGTATTATAGGACTCAACGGTAACTGGGATAATGATATTGTCATGACTTCCTCTTCCGATGGTCTTGTATGGACCGGCACAATGAAAGCTGATGGTGACACAGACTTCAAGTTCCGTTTCAACGGTGGTTGGGATGCCAACCTTGGTGGCAGCATGGATAAGCTCGTTTCTGACGGTGACAATATCCCCGTCTCTGCAGGAACATACGATGTTGTTCTTGACATGACCAAGGTGCCTTACACCTGCACTCTCACTGCAAAATAATCCTTAACCGGATATAACCCATAATCAGCGGGGCACTTCTGACATCAGAGGTGCCCCGCTTGCATTAGAGCTGTCATGATGAACCTTACGGCATGTGAGATGATTATAATAATAAGCGTAATATGATATGCCGGTTTGCGCAGGCAGTATCTTTCCGCAATTTATTCATCTAAAGATTAAGATTATGAAAAGCACATTGTCGATAGCCGGGTTAGTTGCCGGCGCCGCAGCCCTCGTTCTTTCGATGGGTAGCTGTGTTACCAACAAGAAGTATGACCAGTTGGCGGAGAAATACCGCACTGCGAATGACGGTCTGATTGAATGCAACGCCAATACGCGCAGCATGGAGCAGATGATAAAGGATCTCAAGTCGCAGAACGGGGATCTGAAGGAGGCATACAACGCCATCAAGGGTTCTCTGGATCAGGCGATGGCCAACAACCATCAGGGTAGCGTGAATATCTCCAAACTCGTGGATGAGATCAATGCCTCAAATAAATATATCAAGCAGCTTGTTGAGGCGAAGTCTAAATCGGATTCGCTGAATATGGTGCTGACAAACAACCTTACCCGTTCGCTCAACACGGACGAGCTTAAGGATGTGGATGTGAAAGTGCTGAAGGGAGTTGTCTATATCTCGCTTGCCGACAACATGCTTTACAAGAGTGGAAGCTATGATATCTCGCCAGCCGCTATGGATATCCTCGGCAAGATAGCCAAGATCATCAAGGATTATAAGGATTACGACGTGCTGATCGAGGGTAATACCGACAACGTTCCTATCTCGCGCACCAATATCCGCAACAACTGGGATCTCTCGGCACTGCGTGCCTCGTCAGTGGTTCAGGCATTGCAGAATGACTTCGGAATCGATCCGTCGCGTCTGTCGGCAGCCGGAAGGGGTGAATACAACCCGATAGCCACCAACGCCACAGCCGCCGGTCGTCAGGAAAACCGCCGCACGGAGATCATCATCACCCCGAAACTCGACCAGTTCCTCGACCTGATCGACAAGGCACCCGACACTGACGACTCTGCCGCATCCGGAATCTGATCCGCCAACGGCGACATCATAACCTGCAGGGGTTGTGCTGAATCAGGCACAACCCCTGCTGCTTTTATCAATCATACCGCGCCGCGTTCAGAAAGCTGCTCTACTTAACATCCATTCAGACACACCGGCTATGATTTTTCAGCCAAAAGGTGTAACTTTGCAATCATGAAGCGAATGATCTCTTTTCTCGCCGCGGCGACACTGATCGCGGCTGTATCGACAGCCCAGGAAATGGGCTACAGATTCAAGAACGATGAAGCCAAGGAGCGCGGATACAACTCCATAAACCGCGCCACAGCCGAGGCGCATATAGGATTCCTTGCATCCGACGAACTGCAGGGACGTGAGGCTGGATACCCCTCCGGACAGGTTGCCGCGGCATATATCGAGGCTAATCTCCGCGCCATGGGACTCGAAGCGTGGGACGGCAAGAGCTACCGGCAACCGTTCGACGCCTACCGCGCGGAGCGACAGAAGCGGGCGCGCTACACCGTGCACCCCGACTCGATAGAGAAACTGCGCACACAGGTGCACCAGCGGCTGAAGCTCACCAATGTCATGGCACGTATCGAAGGACGCAATCCTGACGAGGTTGTGATCATCGGCGCCCACTTCGACCATCTCGGCGTAGATCCGCTTCTGGAAGGGGATCAGATATATAACGGCGCTGACGACAATGCCTCGGGCGTAGCCGCCGCGCTGCAGATAGCCCGCGCTTTCGCCGAGAGCGGGGTGAAACCGGAGCGCACCATAATATTCGCATTCTGGGACGGCGAGGAGAAAGGTCTGCTCGGCTCCGAGCATTTCATGCTCAACTGGAGCGATCCGTCAAAAATCAAGGGTTACCTGAACTTCGACATGATCGGACGCAACAACAATGAGGAGAATCCGGAACATGTGGTCTATTTCTATACCGAGGCACACCCTGCGTTCGAGCAGTGGCTGCGTGACGATATCGCCGCACGCAAACTGCGGCTCAAACCCGATTACCACGCCTGGGACCGTCCTATCGGCGGCGGCGACAACGGATCGTTCGCACTGCGCGACGTGCCTGTGATCTGGTACCATACCGACGGTCATCCCGACTACCACATGCCCTCCGATCACGCCGACCGTATCAACTGGGAGAAAACCGTAGACATAACGCGTGCGGCTTATCTCAATCTATGGAATCTCGCTAACGAAAAAACTTACTGAATGAAACTTGCAATAATAGGCTACGGAAAAATGGGGCACGCCATAGAGCGCATCGCCCGCGAGCGTGGTCATGAGATAGTGGCGATCATCGACGCCGACAACATCATCGACATCAACACACCGGAATTCCGGTCGGCTGACGTCGCCATAGAGTTCACCACACCCAAGACAGCGCCGGAAAACATCATCCGTGCATTCTCACAGGGTGTACCCGTGGTGTGCGGCACCACCGGATGGACACGTCGCCTCCCCGACATGGAGATGATGTGCGACCGCGGACAGGGCACACTGCTGTGGTCGTCGAACTTCAGCCTTGGAGTGAACATATTCTTCGCCGTCAACCGCTGCCTCGCATCGCTGATGCAAGGCTTCCCTCAATATACCCCTGAGATGAAGGAGGTGCACCACATCCACAAGCTCGATCACCCGAGCGGCACCGCAATAACCCTCGCAGAAGGGATTGAGGCTAAGTGCCGGCGCATCGCCGCATGGACAGAAGAGGAGGCGGAGGCAGCACCCGACCGAATGCTCATACGCCACGAGCGCGAGGGGGAAGTGCCCGGCACACACACCATCACCTGGGACTCTCCTGTCGATACCATCACCATCGAACACCGCGCCAAGTCGCGCGAGGGCTTTGCGCTGGGCGCCGTTGTCGCAGCCGAGTGGCTGAAGGGACGCCGAGGCTTCCAAACCATGGACAAGATGATGAACTCACTTGTGGCTGACGCTGCAATTCTCGATCTCCTGCGATGACACAGAACGACTCCAACACCACAAATACAGGCGCCGCACAGGGAACGACGAAACTCTCAGCCGCCGACGATTTCCGTCGCCGTCTCAGCGAGGTTCGCCCCACACGCTGGGTGCGCTTCGCGATAGTATCTGTCATATACCTCGCCTGGGTAGCCTGGATGGGCAACTGGTGGCTTACGCTCGTCCTCATACTGCTGTTCGACATCTACATCACCGGATATATCCCGTTCACATGGTGGAAGAAGAGCAAAAGCTCCGTCACGCGAACAGTCATGGGGTGGGTCGACGCTATCGTGTACGCCCTGATCCTTGTCTACTTTGTATTCGCTTTCGTCGGGCAGAACTACCAGATACCCTCATCATCGCTTGAGAAATCGCTGCTCGTCGGCGATTACCTTGTGGTTGACAAGATGGCTTACGGACCGCGCGTTCCGCAGACTCCGCTCCATTTTCCGCTCGTTCAGAACACCTTGCCTATCATCAACACCAAAAGCTATATCGACACTCCGCAACTCAAATACCACCGCCTTAAAGGCTACAGCGAGATCAAGCGCGGCGACATTGTGGTGTTCAATTTCCCTGCGGGCGATACCGTTGCGGTAAAGGTACAGAACCCTGATTACTACACGCTGCTGAAGCTCTACGGACGTGATGCAGTGCAAGGAAATCCCGACAGTTTCGGCGATATAATATACCGCCCGGTAGACCGCCGCGAGAATTATGTGAAGCGCTGTGTCGGGCTTCCCGGAGAGACTATAGCCATCGACAAAGGGGTTATATCGATCGACGGCGTAGCGCAGCCGCAGCCTGCCGACGCGCAGTTCAACTACTATATACAGACACCACGGCAGTTGACTGATGCCGACTGGGAACGTATCGGAGTATCGGTCGACGACCGCCATGAGATAGCCGTAACGGCAGCCGACAGCGTCAATGTTCGCGCCCTCGGGTTCACCATCAACCCTGACGGCACCGTACCACCGATCTACTTCACTCCTCTGACCGATGCGATGCGCAAAATTATAGCTGACGAGTTTCCCGGCTCACGCACGATGCAGCAGGTTGCCCCCGGCGGAGAGTTCCTCTTCCCCGACGGAGTGTCGGAGGGCTGGACACGCGCCGAGTACGGACCGCTATGGATCCCCGCGAAAGGAGCCACAATCGAACTTACGCCCGAGAACTGGGCTATCTACAACCGCGCGATACGCAACTACGAAGGTCACGCGGACGCATATATCGACAGCAACGGCACAGTCTACATCGACGGCAAACCGGCAAAGGATTATACCTTCCAGATGGACTATTACTTCATGATGGGCGACAACCGCGACAACTCGCTCGACTCCCGATACTGGGGATTCGTGCCGGAGGATCACATTGTAGGGCGTCCGGTAATGGTACTTGTCTCGTTCGATAAGGACAAAGGTCTGTTTGACGGAAAGATACGCTGGAACCGGATATTCAAGAACGCCAATCCGTGAACATGGCTGCCGCATCACCACTACCGCTCCTTCCCGACACGCATATAATACTCCCACCACAGTTGCTGCCGCATTCTGCGGTATATGCGCTTATTGCGGCGGTAGGGAGCGTCACGGTCGACTGCGCGATGCGGTTCGACAAACGCTTCAAGCAAGCCCACCGCTATACGATAGCCGATACGCGCGGACAGCTGCGCCTCACGCTGCCGATTTGCAAACCGCACGGCAGACCGGGGGCGCTATGGAGCGACGTCAGCATATCGGATCACGACGGATGGTGGACGCTCCACCGTACGGCATGGGCATCGGCATACGGACGCACACCATATTACGAATTCTACGCCGATGACTTCGAGCCGCTTTTCGCACCGGTCAACGAGGGGGAGGTGGCTTTGCACGAATATATCCGCCTTGCCGATTCCACCGTTAGACGGCTTGCCATGATAACGACACCGGTACATTACCGCACGGATCCCGCTGAGCCTATCGCGCCCGATGCAATAGATCTCCGGCGCATAAGCGTGGAGATGCCCGCGCTGCCCTATTGGCAGGTGCGCGGCGAGACACTCGGCTTCATTCCTGAGCTGAGCGTCATAGATATGCTTTTCAATTTGGGTCCGGAAATGCTTCCGGCATTATTAGAGCGAGTTGAGCACTCGCAGCTCATCAAGCACCTCGAAGCGGGATAGATGCCGGCGGCGCTTTAGCGTTCCCGCAAACTCATGGGCGACGCTCTGCACCCCGCGGTGATTGAACACACGAAAAAGCTGTGTGTACGTGCGGTCGAACATCTCACGGCATTCATCCTCATCAAGCCCGCAAGCCGATGCCCCTTCCTGAGCGGCACGCTCTATGAGCACACGACGTACTTCAGGTGCCACCATAGCCGAATCGAGAACCATACGCCGGCACATTGCATTTGAGATCATCATTGCCACCGACAGACCGAAATTCTGGTATAGCGTGCGCCACACCACAGAGGCGGAAATCTGCGGATTGCCTGAAAAATAGAAATCATCGGTAAGTTCCATCATCTCGCCGGCTGGAGCATCGACCGACACCGACGACAGCATCTTGTCACCGTTGAACACCAATAGTCCTATAGTCATTCCCGCAGCGCCGTAACATTTGTCGTCCTCATTGCGGTATTTCAGTTCATTTTCCATTTCGGTTATATTATACTTGTATAACAATAATGGGTTCCGGGAGTTTAGTCGGGTTACCGTTTGATAAGGAACACCTGCGTTGGGAAATGGTCGGAGTAGCCGCCGAGAAAACGTCCGCCGGCATAAGTGCGCCACGGCAGACCACGGTATTTCTCCTCCGTCTGTTTCAGGAACTCTATATCCATTATTTCGGCACCTACGTAACGCAGCCCTGAATCACCATCCTCAAGCAGAGTGCCGCTCAGAAGTATCTGGTCAAACAGATTCCATGCACCGCGAAATGTCAGTGTTCCTTTACCGTTTTCAAGTATTCTCCACCAGGGGTTATAGAAACCGGCACCGCACTTCACCTCTTTCTCATCGGCACGCGCTCCGACAACCTCAGCTACCGACCGGTTCTGAGGATCATCGTTAAGATCGCCCATTATGATTATACCCTGCCGGGGATTCAACGCGAGCAGCGAGTCCGCAATATGACGCGTGAGCAAGGCTGCAGCTACACGCATAGGCTCCGATTCCTCCTGTCCGCCAAGGCGCGAGGGCCAATGGTTGATGATTACACTTAGTGAATCACCGTCAAGAAGACCGGTCACGCACATCTGGTCGCGCGTGAGGAAATCAGGATTGTCTGTCAATACGAGCCTATGATTCCGCACGCTCAGCACCTCATACTGCTCAGGGTCGTAGAGCAGAGCTACATCTATACCACGCAGATCAGGCGAATCATGGTGCACAAATTGTAATCTGCGGTTGCGGAGCGGAGCCGCATCGACAAGATCCTGCACGACTGAGGCGTTCTCTACCTCCGCGATACCCACGATCGCCGGACCACCCGGTGTCGCATCCGTAACCATGTTGGCGATTGCATTCGCCAGATTATTGACCTTTATATTATACTTTTCGGAATCCCACTGACGCTTACCGGCAGGGGAAAATTCCAGATCCCATCTGCCGTTTGAGTTGATGGTGTCAAAAAGGTTTTCCAGATTGTAGAATGCCACGCCGTACGTCTTTCGACACCGGCTGATACTATCTTCCGCAGTGGCACTCAGAGCAATAATTGCCGCTGCAAGCAACAGGTATATTTTTTTCATCGTCTGCAAAACTCTCCGCGGCTCGGGCTGACGGCTAAATTGCCGCACCTTCCACCTACCGCGGAATCATAATGCAAACTTAGCAAAAATTTACCGCATCCCCGCATCCTCCCTCCACAAATTTATCCAATCCGTCAGAAGCCCTGCTTAAAGAAAAAATCGCCTCGAACAAAATTAGGCGCACAAAAGTTCCTATATATGTAGACTTATTCATATCTTTGCGACAATGTTCAATAACTATATGGATAAACCACTATTCAAACTCGTTGTCCTCCGTGAAGCTGAGGATTTCATCAACAGCTTATCTCCGCCTGTAATCCGCAAGATGTTCTATAATATCGACAAGGTTTATGGAGGAGTAAGAGATCCGGAACTATTCAAGAAACTTGGAGACACCGATATATGGGAATTCCGCACCTCATGGATGGGTATGGCATACCGGTTATTCGCCTTTTGGGACAAGGACGGCGAAACCCTTGTTAAGAAAACTCAAAAGACCCCGAAACAAGAGATTCTAAAAGCGCAAGCTATAAGAAAAGAATATTTTAATAATAAGGAGTAATAAATAATACAGAATATATGAAAGTTACAACCTTTGAAGAATTGAAAAACCGCCACCTCGGCAAAATAGGAACTCCTGAACGCGACGCTTACGAAGCGGAAGTGAGAGAAGCTATACAAACATACCACATCGGAGAGGCGATCAAAGCCGCACGTAGAGAGCGAAATATGACGCAAGATCAATTGGCGGAACTTATGGGTGTGAAAAAAGCACAAGTGAGCCGTATCGAACGGGGCGACAACCCTACGCTCCACACCATCACAAGAGCCTTCAACGCACTCGGAATGACTGTTTCACTCACTTGCGGGAATATGCATATCGCGCTCAGCTGATTGGTATATTCATTTAAAGAGAAAAAATAGATTTCCAACCGAAGACATCAAGGTCGGTTGGAAATCTATTCTTATATGTCATCAGGTATCTAAAGGACAACAATATGCCTTATGGATCAATAATATGTTGGCTATATGGTGCGTAGAGATCAGACTCCCGGAGTTTCCGAGGGACCGCCCTGGATGAATTCGTCGACGGTAACGTCAAACTCTATATCATCAAACAGCACGGCGGGATTATTGATCGTTATGTTGTAACGGTACGTATAGCCAGCTTTCCATTCGCTGACTGTTGATGATGTCAGCGGATATAATATCCGTCCATGCGCTCCGTTATCGGCGAGCAGATAGTCAGGCGTAGTCTTGGAGGGGAAAAGCTTATTACCGGTTGCCGTGTCGAAAATCTCACAATCAAGAGCTATGTATGCCCCGGTAAAACCTTGCGTCGACTCGTCATAGGCAAGACGCGGAAGCTCCTGAGGAATATAGAATGTTGCATCGCTACCGTACGATTTATCCTCCGACAGAAGTGTCGGTACCGCGTTCAGCGTATGCGGAGTGCCTGTGCCAGGACATGTAAACAGCGGAATCTCTTCCGGTTCCGTGGCATCGTGCCATATTCCGATGACATCATTGCCCGCCGAAGTCGTGGCACGCGGATAGAAGAACGAAGCAAGCGTGCAGACACTGCCAAGCTCAAGAGAGTGCACCTTTATCTGCAGACCCTCGTTTGTGGTCGACAGCAGCACCTCTACCTTAGCAAGCGCATGGCGGAAATTCAGAAGAACCGGCGCACCACTCTGCACCTCGTTATAGTTGACAGCATACAGCAGATCGACATCTCCGGGATTCTTGAACCCCTTTATGCTTGCCGTGCCGGTGCCACCCCCTGTTATATCGGGAGACCCTGCGATATTAGGACTCACGGCGTAGAAATTGACCGGAGTGTTAGGCCAGTATGCAGCCGGCGAGTATGTCCATGCCGAGCCTTCACGCGTCACATCGACATTATCCATGATCTTCTTTCCACCCGAATATGCCGTGACGGAGAATTTGTCGATGGTAGCTGTCGTGGTTACGTCAGCACGCGAAGTATGTGGGGCGACAGCCGAGAAACGTATCAGTCCGGGATCATTTATCTCCGGATTGAGGCTGTTTTCCTCGCTTGAACAAGCCGTCAATGCCAAGGCGGCGATAGCGGCGGCTGTATAGCCGCACTGATGTAAGTGGTGTCGTGTCATAGTGCTTTATGTCTTGTCGGTAAGGTAATGAGAGTTGTCATATTTCATTCGGCGATATCAATCACCTATGTTTATCACGATGGTTTTCCACGCATCGACCGTGACATTGAATGCGCCGCCGGCATCGCCGGGTGCAGGCAGTGTCAGACCGGTCAAACGAAGCCATACATTCATAGGATCGGGAGCAGAATCAGCCTGATCGGTCACATCGAATTCATAACTCAGGCGCTGTCCGTCAGTTAGCCACACATACAGCGACAGAACGCACTTCGCCTCCGCACCCTCAGGTCGACCGAATGTCAGGAGATTTCCCTCGACATAGTTTTCCGACGATGGCGCCGCATCGCAGGGGTGTGTCACAGCCGTAGCGCTGCGTCTTTGCGTAGAGAGATTCACACCCGAAGCCATGCCGCTGAGCGATGCGCTCATGTGCGCCACGCCATCCAGTCCGACCACATCCTCAATCGTGAATCTGTAATGACACACCACCGGCGCAGGATGCGTCGGCAGAAGCATTAGGTCTGAGTGCACGTAGGGGTTTGATCCGCCATCGGTATCGATGTATGTTATCTCCTGCCATCCAAGTTTCACTTCCGGTATGGCACAGCTCCACAACATATCCGGACTGAGGGTCACAGCCTCACCGGGAGATGTTGCTCGTGCCGGCTGCTGACCGGAAGATTCCGCATCATCGCTGTCGGAACCATCGGTAAGTGAAGCCGGCAGAGTGGTGGCGGTCAGTCCAGTGTAGCTATTCTCCTGCTCAAACAGTATGCGTTGAGTGTCATCGTTATAGGTGATGAAAGCGTAGTCGGATATCGGGATCTTTACCTCGCCGCCGTCGCGTCCGGCGAAGTCAAATCGCCATGGAGCATCGCCGTTAGCCGGGAAAAAGCAGCACGCCATCCCCTCGGGCTGCGCATCAGGAGCGAGCACCCAATGGTTTTCGACCTCAAGCGGGGTGAGATAGTTGCTGCATTCGGTCAGTCCCTCGTTGATACACGACTGTGTCAGCGCGGCTGTCAGAATGAGACCTGTGGATAGTGATGTGACGATTGGGCGGTTTGGCATGCCGGATTTGTGGTTATGAGGTTTGGGATGTTATCTATTGTTAATAACATCCCTCCACATATAAAGTTCCGGCAAATTCTACTATTCCCGGTAATACACGCGCTTTACACGCGTGGATACAGAGGTCAGCACCTCGTATGGTATCGTACCGAGAGTTTCGGCGATACGGCTCACGGGTATATTCTCACCGAAGATCTCAACGCGGTCGCCCGGCTGCGTATCGCCGGCATCGGTCACATCTATCATGCAGGCATCCATGCATATATTACCCACCGTCGGGCAGAGGTGTCCGTTGATCCACACATGCATTGCGCCATTACCCAGATGACGGTTTATACCGTCGGCATACCCGATCGGGATAGTGGCTATACGCGAGCGGCGCGACAACACACCGCGGCATCCATAGCCTATCGTCGTGCCGGCTTGCCACTCACGGATTGATATGATCACAGTGCGCAGTGACGATACAGGTCGCAGCAGAGGCTCCTCCGGGCCCTCCACTGGGGTGATACCGTACAGACCGACACCGAGACGCACCAGATCGTGCTGATGCTCCGTGTAGCGGGCTATTCCCGCGGTATTGAGGATATGCCGCTGTATATGGTGGTTGAAATGGCGCTGCACCGCATCACACATGCGGTTGAACAGCGTAAGCTGCGAGCGTGTATAGTCGTCGAGATTCGGGCAGTCGGCAGTAGCAAGATGACTGAACAGCGATGCCGGACTTACCGCTTTCTGATGGCGCAGTATCTCCACAAGCTCGTCAAGATCACTCTCCACAAAACCCACACGATGCATACCGGTATCGAGCTTGATATGTATCGGGAAGTCGGTTATGCCATATTTCTCCGCATGGCGGATCACATCGTGAAGCAGCTCGAAGCTATAAATCTCCGGCTCAAGTTTATAGGCGAATATTGTATTGTAATTGTCAACACGGGGATTCATCACCATGATCGGCATTGTGATACCCGCATCGCGCAGTTCCACACCCTCGTCGGCTACGGCTACAGCAAGATATGCCGCCCCCTGCGATTGCAAGGTCTTGCCGATCTCCAGGGCACCCGCACCATAAGCCGAAGCCTTGACCATGCAGACAATACCGGTCTCCGGACGCAGCATAGAGCGGTAGGCGTTGAAATTATGCACGACCGCATCAAGATTCACCTCAAGGATACTCTCATGCTGACGTGCCTGCAACGTTTCCGCTATAAGCTCAAAATGGAAACGCGGCGACCCTTTGATCAATATCAGCTCATTCTCGAAATCCGACGCAGTTACTTCACCGAGAAACGCTGTTGTAGAGGGGAAGAAGCGTGAATCGGCGGTAAAATAACGTGAATGTGCCGAAATCTCCTCACCAACACCTATCACACGCGCGATACCACGGCGGCGCAACAGTTCAGCCACCTCGCGGTAGAGTTTGTCGGGTGGCAGGGTCTCGTGCATCACGTCGGAGAGAATTATCGTGGTTGTGCGGCGCGACGTGCGGCGGCGTGCCATGAAATCGAGTGCCGGAGCAAGCGAATTGAGGTCAGATGTGTATGCGTCGTAAATAACCAGACAGTTGTTCACACCCTCTTTCACCTCCATGCGCGTACCTACGGCTGCAAGCTGCGACATGCGTGCCGCCGTAACATCAGCCGGACGGTTGAGATATAGCATCACCGCAAGGCAGTGGATAGCGTTCTGTATATCTCGCTCCTGTGTGAACGGAACTGTTACGGAACCATCGCGGCGCAGATAGGAATATCTTATCTCCGTCGACTCTCCCCGGGTCTCGACCGCGGATATGAACAGCGGACGGTCAGGATCGGTCATCGACCATGCTATCTCCTTGGCGGGTATGCACGCTTCGTTGACCGCATCGGAGATCACGCGGTCATCGCCGTTGTATATTATGCAGTCGCAGTCGCGCATCAACAGTATCTTCTCGCTGCACTTCTCCCGGAGCGAGTGGAAGCCGTCGGCATGCTCCGGACCTATATTGGTTATTATACCGACAGTAGGACGCACTATCGGCTGTAGTGTGGTCATCTCATCGGGCTGCGATATTCCTGCCTCGAGTATGGCAAGCTGCGTATCGCTGTCGATCTCCCACACCGACAGCGGGACGCCGATCTGCGAGTTATAGCTGCGCGGCGACCGCACGATGTTGAAATCCGAGGCGAGCAACTGATACAGCCACTCTTTGACAGTGGTCTTACCACGTGAGCCGGTTATCCCTATCACCGGAATGTCGAAGCGCGACCTGTGGTAGCGCCCTATCTGCTGCAGCGCACGGGTAACATCCGGAACTATCAGTATGATCGCATCGGTAGCGTCAGCCATCTCGGCAGGCATGTGCTCGGCGACAAAACACCGCACCCCACGCTCATATAGTGGCCGGATATACCGGTGACCGTCGTTAGTGCGTGTACGTATGGCAAAAAACAGCGACTCCTCGGGCACCGTCAGCGAGCGGCTGTCCGTAAGAAGGATGCTTATCGACGGATCCGCTTCAGGCTGCCGCCCCATGCGTGCCTTTATGATCGAAGCTATGGTACTGACGGGATAATTCATGACTTACTGATATTGTTGGTATTGATATAGGGATATTTGACAAGCAACCGGCTGAGCAGATCGTCAGTGTCCGCACGGAACTTACCGGCGATATCATCAGGCGTGTTAGGGTTTATGGTGTGACGCAGGCGTCGGCTCAGTTGTCGGCATTCGGCGGCGGCTGTCCGTGCCGCACCGGTGAGGCATGTCTCGCAGAAACGCGAGTAGACATAATCTACCGCCTGTTGCGACGGATGCCGCATGTCAGCATCGTAGAAACGGTAATCGCGCAGATCATCCATTATAAGCTCATACGACGGGAAATAATGAATCTCCGGATACCGCTCCACAACCTCATCCGTGGCGAGAAGCAATGTGGATTTGCTGAGATTATTGCCGTGCAATCCGTCCGCGGCATGGCGCACAGGACTCACCGTCAGGACTATCCGGGGGAAAAGACCGGCAGCATATAGCGTTTCCGCAATGGTACTTATAGCATCCGCCACTTCACCGACATCAAGGCGCGAACGCACGAAATCCGTAGCAGGAAGCTTATGGCAGTTAGCGACAACACGCGCAGATCCGCGGTGAGTGAACACCCATGCGGTGCCGAGTGTGATTATAAGCACCTTTGCCTCGTGCAACGACTGCGAGGCATGCTCCAGGATACCGTTGAGAAGATGACAAGTCTCCTCACGGCTGCCGCGGGCATAAAGCGTTCCCGCGTCAAGAGAGCGCCACAGTCCCTGATGCTCGAAAAGCTCATCAGCAGTGAACGCATTCCCCTCGATCAGTCTCTCCAACGTCCGGCAGATCGACACCGGATTGAACATCGGACCGAAAGGATTGGCGCTCACATTGAACAGATCCTCCGACAGGCGCGAAGCCACATTATCGGCGAAACAGGAACCGATACAGAATATGCCGTCGCTATGCTCTATAAATTGCGGTGATTCGGCTGCTGAAGGATGCCACTCGGTCCGGAATTCCATCTGTTTTCGGTTATTTAAGGGTTGTGGATGTGACACGGAACTCTGTGCGCCGGTTTATCTGGTCGGCAGCCTCACGGTCCTCATCTGATAAAGTATCGACAAACTCCTCGTCGAGCAGCGTGCCCTCCGGAAATTGCGGGTAGAGCCTTGCCACGCGCTTTGTCACGCGTTTCGGCTGTGATTTACCGTAGCCTTTCCACGTGAGCCGTTCTGCAGGTATGCCTGCCGCTATCAGATAGTCGACCACAGCTTTTGCACGGCGGTCAGACAGGCGCAGATTGTATTCCTCCGTGCCCACGCGGTCAGTGTGCGATGACATCTCGACCGAGACATCCGGATTCTCCCTGAGTGTGGTGACAAGTGAGTCGAGCGCGCCGCATGATTCCGGACGCAACGTGGCGCGGTCGAAGTCATAGAATATGTTCTCGACCACGTTAGGCTCCGTAAGCGATGCGAGTATAAAGTCAACCTCATAGGAAGCATCGGCTTCCGTCGTGTCGGAGGTGAATTCCTGACGGGCGTTCATGTAGCCCTTGGCTCCGGCGAGCATCACATAGCTAACGCCACGCTCGAGCGGGAAAGAGAATGAGCCGTCGTCGCGTGTCACAGTGCGTCTGTTAGTCCCGTCGCGCCCCACGATACGTATGGATGCGCCCGCAAGCGGCTCCTCCTCAGTATCGGTCACATAGCCCGAAATGCTTATCTGCAGGTCAGGCAGCTCGAAACTGTAGATATGGTCATAGCCGCGTGCATCACCTCTGTTGGAGCTGAAGAAACCCTCCTCACGGTCAGGCATGAAGGTTATGGAGAAGTCATCACCCTCCGAATTGACAGGCGATCCCATGTTCTGAACATCCCATGCTCCGTCGGGTGTCAGACGTGCACGGAAAATATCAAGTGCCCCCATACCGGGATGACCGTCGGATGCGAAGTATATGAGCGAATCGGTGCGCACGGTCGGAAACATCTCGCGTCCGGGGGTATTTATGACCGGTCCGAGGTTTTCCGGGTGTGCGTCGGAAGCGTTCAGGTTTATACGCCAGATATCTGTCTCTCCGAAGCTTCCGGGACGATCGCTGACAAAGTATAGCCATTCGCCGTCGGGAGATACCGACGGATGTGCGTAATTATGCAGTGTGTCGTCGAGAATCTCAAGTTTGTGCGGCTCCGACCACTCGGCATCGGCACGCTGCGACACCCAGATCTCCGTGTTGACATCCGATGACACCGGACGGCGTGCGCGGGTCAGATACATGCGCGAACCGTCGCGGCTGAATGCGGGTGTGCCCTCGTCGGCATCAGTGTTAAGCTCACCTCCGGCTGGCTCCGGGCGCTGCCATCGCCCCTGCTCATCCTTGGTCATCACCCATATATCGGCGCGCTTCTGCGCATTCACCTCGCTATGTTGCGTGCCTGTAGCCTTCTCGTTGGTAGTGGTGAAATACAACTTGTCGGATCCCGCAAGAACCGGAGCATAGTCCGAACGGCGCGAATTGGCAAGACGGTCACGGCGCACCTTGTATCTTGTAGGCTCAGCCTTGAGACGCTGAGCGAGACGTGCGCCACGCAGACCCTCCCGCGCCTCATTGTTACGCTGATCGAGCATGAGGTATTGCTCGTAGGCAGCCACCGCGTCGGCATATTTACCGGAGGCATGCAGGTTGCGCGCCAGACGCAACTGTGCGGTAGTGTCGGGATACCCGTAGCGCAAAGCATTGCGGAAATCAGCGGCGGCACGGCTGTAGCGGGCGATCTTCTCATCAGCGAGACCCATCTTGAACGCGACTTCACCACGTTGCAACCGCTGCGATGGTTTCTTGAGCTTGTTGTAGAGCTTACGGTATGTTGCGGAGGCGGCAGCATATTCCCCACGCTCCATCTGGGCATCGGCTACAGCCATCTTCGGTCCGCGGCACCCGTTGGCGAGCACTGCGAGCAGTATGATTGCCAATATGTTGATTACTCGGTTTCTCATGTATCTATAACGCGATGCCTCTGCCGGTTATTGCACGCCCGGCTCCAAGGATTCGTCAGGCATACAGCTCAATTGCCGGAAGATAAGGATGGCGGTAACTACCGTTGCAAGAGCGTCGGAAATCGGGAACGCGCGCCACACGCCCTCCAGTCCCCAGATATTGGGAAGAAGCAGCAACAGGGGGATAAGGAACAGTGCCTGTCGTGTCAGACTCAGGAATATCGAACGTCCTGCCTTACCGATCGATTGGAAGAAAGTCGTGCTTATAATCTGGAAGCCTACTACCGCAAACGCGAGCATGGCATTGGTGAACGCATTATGCACCACCTCAATCAGCTGCGCGTCAGTGGTAAATGCACGCGCGATCAGACGCGATCCGAACATTCCTACCACAAAACCGGCGGCGGTGATACATGTAGCCCAGCTAACGGCGAGCCAATACACACGCTTCAGACGGTGAATGTGACCCGCTCCGTAGTTATATCCGACAATAGGCTGCATGCCTTGGCATATTCCTACCACCACCATGCACAGAAGCGATGTGAATGTGGTGAAGATACCTGCTGCAGCAACCGCATTGTCACTTCCATAGCGGTACAGCGCGTTATTGACTATGACATTTATGGCGCTTCCGGCAAGATTCACGAGCGCCGGAGCGGCACCTATGGCGATGATGCCGACAATCACGCGCCAACGCAACCTGTATATGCCGTGCGTGAAGCGAAGCGTGGTGCCACGCCGCGCAAAGTGTGCGAGAACAAACAGAAGCGAGCATGTCATCGAAATGTCAGTCGCTATCGCCGCTCCCTTGATCCCCCAGCCGAACACGAATATGAATATAGGATCGAGCACCACATTGAGTCCCGCTCCGATAAACATGGTCAGCATCGCCCGTGTGGGATAGCCCGACGAGCGCATGACATTGTTCAGATTGAACATCACGTTCATAACAAGCATGCCGGGAAGTATGTAGAGCACCAGATCACGCGCGTACGGAAGTGATGCGTCGCTTGCGCCGAAAGCGCGCAGTATGTCATCTATGAAAATCGCGAATACCGATAGGTAGACAACCGCATTCAGTATGGTTATGACAAGCGAATTGCCGAGCACCTGCTCCGCGCCGCGGTGATCGCCCGCACCGAGAAGTATAGATACTCTCGCCGCCGCGCCGGCACCGATAAGCACGCCTATCGCCGCCGAAAGATTCATGACCGGGAAAGTTATGGCAAGTCCGGCGATAGCTTCCGTGCCTACGCCCTGACCGATGAATATACGGTCAACGACGTTGTAGAGCGACATGACGAGCATACCAACCACAGCCGGCAGACTGTAGTCCCACAGCAGACGTGCCAGTCCGCCCGTGGCGAGACGGCGCAGTTTTTCCTGATCTCCGCTATTGTTCATTTCGTATTCCTTGGAGTATTGCCCGCATGTTGCGAGAGTATCGGGAGGGAAAGGTTGTAGCGCAATGTGAGCACTCGCAGTCCTATGATAGTTATAGCGCAGAACAGCTGCTGCGCCCATGGCGCCCCTCCCGCTTCGAGGATAAGCCAGTAGACGACCGTACCGGCGAGACATGCCGTGGCATATATATCCTTGCGGAACACCAGCGGCTCTTCATTTATGAGGATGTCGCGGAGCACACCACCGAACGCACCTGTTATTATGCCCATCACAGCAGCCACCCACATCGGGTAATCTATGGCGAGAGTCTTCTGTATGCCTATCACACAGAAAAGTGCCAGACCGAGGCTGTCGAAAATGAACAGCATCCGGTCGCGGCTCACGAGCATGCTACGGAACACTATAACGGCGATAAGAGCCAGACCGGTCACACCGAGATACCACCACGTCTGCATCCAGAACACCGGAATGTCGAGCAGCACATCACGCAACGTGCCCCCTCCAATGGCAGTGACAAGTCCGACGGTATATGCACCGAACCAGTCGAAATTTTTAGTCGCGGCAAGACGGATGCCGGAGATTGCCGCCGCCACCGTGCCGATCATCTCGATTATGAAGAGAAAAGTCGTTTCCATTACCGGGAAGTATTTGGATTGACCGAATGCAAATCAATAAGAAGAGACTCCAAAGAACTGATCCGCGACGGATGCTCGGCAGCATCTTCGGCGGCAGTCCACCCGCGTCCTTTGATCCACGCCGTCCGACAGCCTATTGATTCCGCCGGAAGAATATCCTTACTCAGACTATCGCCCACTACCAGCACCTGCTCCGGTGCGAGAGGTGCCCCGGAGGTAAACTCCGCGAGAGCCTCGACACCAAGACGGAATATCTGAGGATCCGGCTTCCGTACGCCCACCACTGCACTCTCTATCACGCTGCGGAAATAACGGTCGAGGCGGAAGTCGGCGAGAACACTCGCTATGTTGCCGTAGAAATTGCTAACGAGCACCATCGGATAACGCTCCGAAAGTGCCTCAAGAACATGCCGTGCCTCTCCAACCGCATTCAGAGCCGCATCATAACAATATCCGGCGAGCTTTTCGGGGAGATCGTCAAGAGCCTCTGCGGAAAGTATCTTGTTATCGACCAGCCATGACAGCTCGGCGCGCATCTTGGCAATCATCAGCGCATGGAAATTGTCTGTCGGTTTAACCACAGGATTAGTGGCAAGATAACGCTCACCGTAGACGTAAGCCTCACGGAAAGCCTCTTCAGGCAATATCGCACCCGCTGCGGAATAAGCGTCACGGATTATATGGCTCCAGTGGTCGCCACGACTGTCTATCGTACCGCCGTAGTCGAATATTATGCCACGGATCCCGGCAAGTATGCTGTTTGAATCAGTATTTCCCATCGTTCAGTTCCGTAGTGAAGCGCCGGCAGATGCTTTCATGTCTGCACACCATATATATCAGCAGCACATTGAGCACTGTAAGCTCGAAAGCGAAGTACAGCCAGGGCATACGCAGGAATAGTGCCGTGAACAGCGCTATGGTACGCCAGTTGAACGAAAGTATGTTGGTGTACTTCATCAGCGGCAGCGAAGCCTGGCGGAAATCCTCGCGAAACGCCGCGGGGAGCTGTCCGTCGCTCCAACGTCGCTGTATGGCTGCGCGGAGACGCTGCATGGAGCGTGCGAACACCTCCTGATTTGCCGTATAGTTGGCGTAGACATAGAGAGTTATCTTTGTCCAGAAATTTCCCCGCCATGGCAGAGAGCGGTTGCGTGCGCGCAGTTCGTCGCAGGTGTCGAGCTCAGAGCCATCCGTACCTTTAAGGAAGTACAAGTGAAACTGACGGTAATAGTCAGCCATCGCAGCCTGCTTGGCGTGGCAGATTCCGGTCACAACGGCGATCACCCATATCAGCCATGGATGCCCCATGAAAAATGTCGAGGTCACGTTCTCACGCAGACAGATAGCCACATAGATGGTAAGGAACCAGATGTCTCCGCAAAGACCGTCAAGTATACGCCCGATGCGGGAGTACTGATGCGTCATGCGGGCAAGCTGTCCGTCGGCACTGTCAAATGAATTCGCCCATATAAGCAGCAGCATACCGGTAATGTTGAGCCATATATTGTTGAAGTAGAACAACACACCGGCGGCTATGCCAAGGAATATGCCGGCAATGGTAATGGCATTCGGACCGATACCGAGCCGCGCGGCAAGCGTTGCCCACGCATAGCCGATCGGACGGTAGAAAGCCAGATCGATATGCTCCTCGGTATCCAGCGATTTCAGCGACTGGCGATATGAACTTTTAGCTTTGAGCGACATGACGTTGCAATCTATTTGTTTGAGCGTAGGGCATAGGTGCGCTCACGCAGGAATTTGCCCAGTTCCTCCGGCGAGCCTTTGTGCTGAGCCTGTTCCTCAACCGAAATAGGCTGCCCGACAGAGATGTGCATTGTGGATCCGACCTTACGGAACACCTCGGCAGGCAGACGCAGCGAGCGTGCCGGCCAGCAGGCATGACCGAGGAAATTACACCACCAGCTGTTGCCGCCGTGGAAAAAGATCGGTATCACCGGAACTCCGGCACGGTAGATAAGCTGAAGCACGGAGTCCTGCCAGGGACGATCCTCAAGCCGTCCGTGCCAGTCGGTCTTGCTCATCGCGCCGGCAGGGAAGAATCCCACCGGCTGACCATCCTTGAGCTGACGGATCACCTGACGGATACCGTTGACCGAAACAGCACGCTTTGCGGGATCGTTGGATGCCCATGCGTCGACCGCAATGAAGTTCGGGCGCATCGCCGTGATCTGGTTGAGCATCATGTTGACCATCACCTTGAATTGCGGACGCCGTGAGCCTATGAGATGTATGAGTGCGATTCCATCGAGTGCGCCGTAGGGATGATTGCTGACGGTAATGAACGCTCCTTCCGGAAGATTATCCAGAACCTCCTGACCATCGATGCGGAGCTTTATCTTAAACTCCTCGAGGAGCAGACGGCGTGTAAATTCCGGTCCGGGTGTATCGCAGCATTTGGCATGCACCGCATTGACTTTATCTACCGAAAGAAAATGCAGCAGCCAGTTGACGAGCTTCGGATGACCGTCAAGACGCGGCACCATGCGGCGTATATCATCGTAGTTCAGTACATCGGGACGTATTTCGTAATCAGGAGTATCCATAAGTGATTATATGTTAGGAATTAGGGGTGATGTAGGCGGCATAACGCTCCATGAACCTCCGCATGCCCGGCAGCCGCATGATAGCATACTCAAACAGCAGATAGCCGGCGATAGCGCAGATAATTCCGCCGATCACATCTATTATATAATGGTGAGAGGTGTAGACCGCAGTTGTCCATATCCCGGCAGTCACCACCGCAAGCACAATCCTCCATGCCGCCGGAGTGGGATAGCGCATGGCATATATGAAAGCCACGAGCGTATAGGCAGAGTGCAGTGAGGGAAGCGCGGCAAAGACGTTGGCATTACGGGCATAGAGCGCATCGAAGATACCGAGTCCGGTCATCGCATCGAAAGCCCCCAGTCCCGCTACCGAGCCCGGAGTACCGGGCACTGCGGTGAACCCATGCTCCGCTACGTACCATGGGGGTGCAGCAGGATGAATGTAATAGCCTGCAAAACCTATCAGATTCACAAGCAGAAACACAATGGCAAAGTGCAGATAGGGCATTCTTCTGCCGCTGAAATACTGCCAGAGTCCGAAGATTATGGGGAGCGGCACCCAGCAGAGGTAGAATATGCCGCCGAGGAAATTAGCTATGCGGTTGGTATGCAAGGCGAAAAACTCATTCGGGGTGAGCCGCCCCGCAATTGTTTCGATACCGAAAAGGCTCTTTTCCGCAGTGTACAGTCCGATTGTATCGACAGGATTCACCTCATAGTTCGGGAGCAGGTTCATCCAGTCATAACTGATGCCGAACAGGAAAAACGGCGCGAGAGCCACGATCAGACGCCGTGTGGCAGGGGTCACGAAGAAGAGCGCAGCGACAAGTATGGCAAGCACAAGGTGCTCGCCACGGAAACCTATGTAGAGTGCCGTCACGCCAAGCCACAGGGCGAGCGCGGCGACACAGATCACCGCCTCGGTGCGCTGTGGCAATTTGCCGGTATGTCGTCGTGTGGCTGAGGTCATTTGCGGGTATTCAGAGCCTTGCGGCAGTGGTTGATACGTGCGAATGCGGTAAGGTTGGCAAACACGGCGATAACTCCCATAGCTACAATGAGGATCATGTCGGGGTCGAATGCGCGCAATCCGCACTGACCTGCGATGCCTGTCGCAAGTGTGGCGAGCGATGTTACCACAACACGCTCAGGGCGCTGCATGAATCCGATCTTGCACTCTATGTCGAGTCCCTCGGCACGTGCACGCACATAACTTACCATGATGCTGCCTATGAGCGCCACGAAAGCGATCACCGCACCGAAGAAGTAGCCGGTCTGTATCAGATAGTAGGCGATGCCGCCGAGCGTCACGAGCTCGCAGTAGCGGTCGAGCACACTGTCGTACATGGCACCGAATGTCGATGCCATGCCACCGAGACGTGCCACCTGCCCGTCGAGCATGTCGAAGAGCGAGAATCCTATTATAAGCGCACCGGCAAGAGTCACGAGCGAGTAGTGCAGCACGCCCGTGTGGGTGAACTCATATCCAGCCATCACTATCACCACGGCGGCAGCTATATTGCCGAGAAAACCGATGGTCGTGACAGCGTTAGGTGTGAATCCCAGACGGATCAGCAGATGAACAAACGGATTGATCACGCGGTATATCCCTTGCTGAAGCGAGTCGCGTTGCTGCTTTGATTTCTCTTTTATGTTCATTTGTATAATTTTTTGTCAGGAGTGTTTGAACCGGAGCAGATCCATGATCCCTTCGGCTGTCCGGTCAAAACGCGTAGGGCGGTAAACGAAATATCGCTGCAGGACGAAGTTCCAGAACCATGATACCATGAGGCTCACGAACAGACGTGCGGCAGCATAGTAGCCGTCGGGCTTGAAGCCGATGGTCTCAAGCCAGTGCCAGCCGTCGATGAGCGAATATATCGCCTGCGTACCGGCGGAGTTGAGGAATATACTTCCCATCCAGACCATGAAATACTTGACAATCACCGCACGCCAGCTGACGCCCTGGGCATGGAATGTGAACTTATAGTTGATGATACAGTTCACTATGCCACCGGCGAATGCTCCCACTGCGGTAGAGAGCCAGGGGGCGAGCCCGCACCAGGCGAACAGGGCGAAACCGAGTCCCAGGTCAACCCACGAAGCTGTCTGGGAGGAGACTATGGAACGCAGGAAGGTGAAGAGCAGCGAGTCGCTGTTCATCACCTTGTTCACCGCCCGTTGCGTGAGAGAGCTGTGATCGGCTGTATTATTTTCAGGAGTAGTATCGTTTGGCTGTCCTGTGGATGTCATAGAATGAAATAGTTTAGGACGACAAGAATAACCACGGCGTAGATGCCCGACAGAATATCATCAGCCATCATTCCGTAGCCACGCGGCAGACGTTCCATCGAGCGTATGCCCAACGGCTTGAATATGTCGAAAAAGCGGAATAGCGCGAGTGAGACAAGAATCTCCCACCAGGGACAGAAGGGTGCCACAGGCAGCAGTGATATCCATTGACCGACAGTCTCGTCAACACATGCCACCACGGGATCCTTACCCCAGTAGCGCTCGCTGACGGAACTCGCCCATGTCCCGGCTATGGTCACAACCACTATAGCTATCGCAGTGACTATGAGAGTTGTCGCAGCCGACGCCCATAGGTAAAGCGGAAGCCATACTATTATTGCGAAGATTGCTCCCCACGTGCCGGGCGCGAGGGGGAGAAAGCCGAAGCCGAGCGAGGTGGCTATCAGGCGTGGAAGCAGCGGGAACCGCTCGTCGGTAATCGGATGCAGTCGGGAGTGGTTCATCGGCTTGTGGTATTGGATGATTCGTTGTATTGCTTGATCTGCGCGAGGATTGCGCGGGCGATATGCGGCGCAGCCTGCGTGCGGCAAGGCGCGAAACTGGGCCAGTCGTTGAAGTCTATGATACGGATCTCACCTTCGGGCGAGATTATGCAGTCGCCTCCGTAGATTTTCACATCGAGCACGTCAGCCGCCTGACGGCACATCTCCTTGAGCCTCTCGGTGTCGAACGCCGTCCCTTGCTCCTTGCCGTTTATAGCCTCCATGCCGTACTTGCTGTGGTGATCCATGAAGGGGTAGAACCAGTAGAAGAACGATGAGCCGGCGATGCCGTAGAACTTTATGAGGTCACCCTCGAGATGACGGTTTATGACGGCACGCTTGATGCCACGCAGAAAATACTCCTGAAGCACCTCCTGCGCCTCTTCCGGATGCCTCACATGGCTCACATCCTCACGGTGCATCGTGTGGTAATCGCCACGCTTGATCCAGCAGCGGGTGTAGCCGGCGCTGACGAGACGGTCGCGCACAGCCTCGTTGGTGCTTACGATAAGACTTTCAGGATACGGGATGTTGCTGCCCACAAGTATGCGGGTCATACGCTCGCGCGTGCAGTTCTCTATACCATATCCGGAGTTGATCACCAGGCATCCGTCATCCTCTTTCCTCTGCAGGATCTCGAGCGAGCGGTGCTCACGGCACATATTGACGATGATGCGCTCGCTGACCTTCCCGGCTATAAGCTCATCCTCGCTGTAGATGTTCACCTCGCATCCGCGTTTGCGCAACTGCTCGGCGACGATGTTGAGTATCGCCGTGTCATTGCCTATGTGATTGGGGGAGAACGCTCCCGAACGCTTGATTGCTGCTATCTTGATTTCAGCCATGTTATATCACGGTTGTGTTGTGGGGTTTGATGCGGAGAGGAGCTGCCGTGCGGCTTCTATGTCGGCGGCATGGTCCACATCGATTATTTTGGTCATGGCGCAGGCTTCGACACGCAACCCTGCGACGAGCAGAGAGCGCTGGTAGTCACGCATTCGTGTCACGCCGCAGTCACAGCAGCGTCGTGCAAGACTCAGTGCCGCCTCATCGAGACCGTAGATACCGCCGGAGATGTAGCGGGCACCGGAAGCGGGCGGCGTGTCGGTGAACGCGGTCACACGCATATGCAGATCGGTATCGACATACAGCGGCTTCTCGTCGTCGATGAAGTCGGTCACACCCATCAGGGCATCGACATCTCGCGCGCGTGCGAAAGAATCGGCATAGGCGGCAAATTCATCAGGACGGAATATGGTGTCGACAGTCGTGGCTATCACCTTGCCCTGCAACCCTTCGGTTACGGCGGCAAGACTGTGGAGCGAACCGGGGGTGGTACGGATCACAAGGCGCAACGGCACCGTGGCGCTCAGCGAGCGCAGATAATCTGCCACCTGCGTCATCTGCTCGTTGACGATCACGCTTATCGATGCCGGATCCTGCGCCGCCATGACATCGATCAGTCGCCGGATCATCGGGCGCCCGTCGAGATCCACCAGCGGCTTTGGGACTGCAACCCCCTCCTGCACCATCCGGGAGCCTTCACCTGCGGCAATGATTGCGAAGTGTAGCGACATGGTCAGGCGTCGTCGGATGATTTTGTGAGGTCAAGCACGACATTGTCGCTCTTGTTTTTCTCTACATACTGGCGGCGCAGCGGATTGGCATGCGAGGCGTCGTAGCGCTCACGGTTGCGTGCCACATCAATAGCCATATAGATGGCTTGACGCATGGAATCGGGCGATGCCACACCCTGACCGGCGATGTCGAAAGCCGTGCCATGGTCAGGCGACGTGCGCACGAACGGCAGACCGGCAGTGAAATTCACGCCGCAGTCCATCGCCAGCGTCTTGAACGGCGTGAGCCCCTGGTCATGATACATGGCGAGCACACCGTCAAATTTCTTATACAGCTCGTTGCCGAAAAATCCGTCTGAGGCATACGGTCCGAAACAGTTTATGCGAGCGTTCTGGGCATCGGCGATCGCAGGAGCTATGGCGTCAGCCTCCTCGGTGCCGAGCATTCCCTGCTCGCCGGCATGAGGATTGAGCGACAGCACAGCTATGCGCGGGCGGCTGAGTCCGAAATCGCGACGCAGCGAGGAGTCAAACTGCTTGATTTTATCTAGCACACTGGCGCGCGTTATAGCCTCCGGCACCTGCGACAGAGGCAGGTGCGTGGTCACGAGAGCCAGGCGCAGTCCGTCGGGCACACACATTATCATCAGCGGACGCGCACCATCGCCTGCCGCTGCGGCAAGAAATTCCGTGTGTCCGGGATAAGGGAACTCGTCGGAATGTATGGAGTGCTTGCTGATCGGTGCGGTGACAAGAAGATCGATACCGCCGTTTTTCAGGTCATCGACAGCACGCTCAAGAGCCACGCGGGCGGCGGCTCCGGCTATAGGCGACTCAAAACCGGGCTCGACCTTGGTGTCTTCCGCCACGACATTGATTATATTATACTGCTCATCGCGGGCATCGGCGGCATCACGCACCTGATTGAGCGGAATCCCCGGCACACCGAGAGCCTTCCGGTAGTATGCGGCGATCTTTGCCGACCCATATATCACGGGCGTGCACAGTTCGAGTATGCGGTTATCCTCTAATGCTTTCATTATCACCTCATAGCCCACACCATTGATGTCGCCGTGAGTGATTCCGACCCGAGGTTTTCTATCGAGATTCATTGAAGCGGAATAGCTTTAAAATGATTGGTCAAAAAATCAATCGGCTAAGTTAGCACTTTTTTCCCAACCTCCTGCAATTCCACCCCAAATATTATTCATCCCCAATCCAAAGGAACGAAAAAGAAACACAAAGGGACATTATCATAGGAGACGCTATCCAAACTTATCATTGCTGATGGTTACAGATAAGCCATATTTCTTAATACGAACCATATCTTGCCAAGCCGCAAGGTAAGACTCCTTCATATTAAGAAATCCCAGGCACAACCCACGGGAGTCTTTACGTATGTCAATCTTTTCCAAACCATTGTAACCTGCACAGCAACCCTCAAGGATCACATAAACAAGTTCTGACTGGCAATCTACACTCTCTACACAAAAGTCACACTTTACACTTCCGCACTCTAATATATTTTCACGTATGAAATTAAGTTTATCTATTGCCTTTGTCGCATATCTCTCATACAACATGGATGCAGCATACATAGATTCATTATCAGAAAACACGCTATCCAGATAAATCATCCTCGCCGTTTTGTAAAGACCCATCAGCTCTCCCTTTTCGTACCCACTGAAATCATAAGATTTATCCAATCTCTCAATCAGACGTTCTACTTCATTCAGACTATTTTCGTCTGTCACTTCTATTTGGACTGGGAATCCACGGTAGATTTCAACATTCATCGACGTACTCGATTTTGATTTCATGATCGTATTCAGTTACCATCACAAGCCATTTCATTGGGAAACTGCACTCATCAAGCATATTATGGAACGGCCAGCAATAGATGTAGTCACTTTTCGCAATATGCTCAGGGAGTCCGCAGCTGTGTGCCCATGAATGGATTTCTTCATTCAGCTTGGCACCCCATATCTTATAGCGGATCAAATCGTTGAAATCCTCAAATCGGTTAAACTTTGAACAAAGTCTGATTCCAAAGCAATCATTTGCATTGATTGTTTCCGCATAAGCATTCCATAAATCTTTGTCTACTGATTCAGGGCTATTGCACTCAATCTTTGATGTTCCATACTTAATAGCCGGGATTTTCAACCATGCAGTAACTATAAGACTATTTAGCAACTGTTGATTAGAGATGGCTTCCATGCATTTATTGTAAACACAGTATGCCTTGCGAATGATTTTTTCGGAATCCCGAACAAGTATCTCGTTTGCTCTTCGCAACCTCTGCTCGAACCCCGAAGAGAAGATTGTCTGCCTATTGTAACGCCAAGCGAGTTCCTCCATATATTGCTTCCTGATTCTTAGAGGAATACCAGAACTTTGACCAAAGGATTCCTTTGCCATGTCACGCAAAGAGCATTCAATATCTTCAATTGTTAGGTTATCAAGGTTCTCTGATATGTACCCATAGGATGTTATCATAGTAATATGACTTGATTTTTAGCGGATTGTAAGTAAATAAAATCCTATTCGCGTGCCATTAGGTAGAGATGTTATATCGTCAATAAATTAGGATGTAATAATTGGGAATAATCAGAGTTCATTATTGCTCCGTTAGAGAATGTAATTCTGTGTCCTTTTACGATGCCATGCCGTGCGTGAATATGACCGAACAGATGGAATTGTGGTTGAACTTCCACAACCTTGGTCAGTAACAATTCATCGCCGTAGTTGATATTGTCATCGGAATCAAGGATTCCGTATGGTGGGGAGTGAGTAATTAGGACATCAATATCAGCTGGAATCTTTTCGATATTGCGTTGCTGCCTACCGGTTACACAGTCGCCCATAAACATCGGTACGCCATAGAACATTACACCATCAATCTCTATGCCTGAGTTGCAGAGATAATGCACGTTGGAGTCAAGACCGTCTATGTTTGCTCCAGACAGGCAGTCATCATGGTTGCCACAGATAAAAATCTTATGGGCATACGGCAAGTCGCAAAACCAGTTCATGAAGTCGATTGCCTCTGCCTCCGAACCGACCATACAGAAGTCACCTGAATGGACCGCCACGTCAGCCTCCGGCAAATCAGTCAACCGTCTGTGATATCCATGTGTATCCGAGAGATGTAGAACCCTCATAAACCATAATATTCCCTTACGTTCTCCGGTAGTTTGAATTCCTTGAAAACATCCTGATACGTGCGGATTTGAGGACACACCTCTATTCTATCGGTATAATTATTCTCTAATTCAAGAATCGGCTCAATTGCTTTTCGCAACATCTCAGCCTTTATCAACCCTATAGTTTTGGAATAAAGGCTTTTATAAGAATTAAATTCTTCCCCGGGAATCTCATAGAGTATTTCAGCAAAACGAATCTTGCCACTTTTATCCTCCCATTTTTCTTTTTCAGCCGGACCCTGACACAGTCCTATCAAATGCGAAAAGCACTGTTTGATTCCATCCATGTAAAGTTTTGCATTCGACGAACATTCTAAGCCCATACCATCTTGATTATCATACTTCCTTGGATAAACCATTCGGAGTGGAAAGCCGTCAATCATCGGCAGAATATTCCGATAGAAATTGAAGTACTTTTCTGAAAAAGCGTTACTTGCAGGAGTTAGATACTCCGTAAATTTAGACTCTAAAAATAGGAGATCTGAGTTTTCACCCTCCAATACGATATCTATATTTGAGGGTCTATCAAAAACCTTGTTTTTTACCTCAAACCAAACTTTCGTATATTCAATTCCATCGATATACAATGGGGTCTCTTTAGTAACGTTTGAAAAGCATAGGAGCGCGAGAAGTGAGGAAGAATGCAGTGTTGAGATTCTATCTGCCTCTTGCCCTGCACCCGAAGTGGCTTGCTTATAAAGCTTGCCCCAATCGGGATTAGAAATACCGAAAACAGTTTTTAAATATTCGTCCATAGAATACCTCCCAGGAACGACTATTTGACGAGACCATTCTGACTCCTTCGTTGCCCCCTCACGCCCAACGACGGTAGGACGTGTAATTACATCAGGGCAGATTTTAAGTAATCTCGCTTCAAGTTGGTGTATGATCTTTTCTTTATCCATGCTTATTTTTTTATCACAACGCAAATTTAATCAATCCATTCAACAAATCAGTCTTTTATGCTGAATAACATATTTAATTTATCACCGAGTAGCTCTTTGAGCCAGGATTCGGTGACCTCGGTACCGGCATCGTTCCAACGGGTGGTGATTGAGCGGATATGGTTATCCGGACCGACCTCAACCGCAAGGAGTGAAAGTCCATAGTTGTCAAGCGGAAAGTCCGGTCCGGTTTGGCAAGGGACATCCCACCAGTCTTCATTCTCGCACAGATAGAAGCGAGATCCGTTTGCTGCATAGTCATTGTAAGACTCTTCTGAAACGACAATGCACCATCCTACCGAATCTTTTAAGCGCTCGAGATCTTCGTAACTTTTAATTTCATGAACGGAGTAATCAGCCACAAACGGCTGTTCTTCGGTGATAACTTTAGGAGACATACCGATAATGCCGCAGACCATATCAGGGCTTGCCTCATTGAAAACATTGTCGAAGAAATCATAGCCAGGGGAATTATCTATGATCTTCAATATTGTGTGAACTCGTTCCACTTCTTCCTGCTTATCAAGATCAATCTCACCTATCATATTCCACCTGTACACGCCTACGGCAAATTTGGCAAGACGAGTATTGAACTCAGGAAAGAGAGACATCAGCCACTCATACCTATCTTCGGCGCAGAATTCACCGAGCCACCATTTGATATGTTTTTCGTACGGATTTGTCATCATCGGGTGAATTTGATCTCACCACGTTCTCCACAGATGTAAGTGACGGAGCCTTGCTTGATAGCAACCGTCGTTGATGTGTAACCCACCAATGTACCTGCTTTTGTCCACATGAGACCGCCATTGGCGTTGCGGACATAGACCGTGGCGCCTACTTGTTCTGCATATCCTATCATAATCTGTATGCACTGGAATCCGTGTCGTGCGCAACTTTTTAGTGTGATTTTATCTTTAAATGGAGTCAATTGTAAGTTATATACACCTCAACCGTGCCAAGGGGACGCTTCTCACAGCATACGCCATATAATATCTTTGATCCTATTGCAGAGATTTCTTCGCCAGGAATTGCGCCCAGCATGGAGAATGGATCTCCCGGATTGCAGAAAAGCACGATTGCCAATGTTTTCGCTACAGACAGATCACCGCTCTTTATGAACGCGAGAGTCCTGCCGTTCACTTCTTCCGGAGTGCCTTCCAATTTTACAACGGAGGCATTGCTGCCGAGGGAATTCCAGTCCTCTTCTGAAAGTGAAATCTGAACACTCTCAGCATTGCCAATCTTTTCAATGACATCTTTAACAGTCATGATATTCTTAGTTTTTATGATTAATAACAACTTGTTTTTGTGAAAAGAAAAAGCGTAGACTGAATTCCACATCGATGACGGAGGTCCTGAGAAAACCTGACAGACAGATATGGCAATAGCAGCCCACGCTATGCGTGAGAAACTATCATGCCGTCCTTGTCTGTGCTTAGAAATTTCTCAGGTTTCCGTCAACAAGAGAGCATAACGCTTCCGAATTTCCACAATGTAATTGGTGCGACCTCCGTCACTCCAATTGCAAATTTAGTGAAAATATTCGGAATAGCAAGTTTCTCACGCATAATCTGGGAGCTTATGTTATTTTCTTCATGGCTTCAAAGAACCCCATAGTGCCAATCTCGCCATTCCAATATTTAAGCAATGCCTCCTTATTCAGTTTAATCCATTTCAGCACTTGCCACCATAGAGCCGGTGGGAGCTTCGCACCTTGCGGAGCAATGATTTTGGGATAGTCCTTGAATGAAACAGCAATGCGACATGGATCCAATTTATTCTTGTTTAGATTAATGAATATCGATGGAGGCATCCCGCGCTGCTTGAACGTAAACCATACGGTTGCATCGACACCGGTGTGATTTGTCCCTATATTTCCTGCCAGCAATGGATTTACATATAGGTTGCCAATGATAAAGTACTCATCTGCGTGTTCCATCTCCCAAACATCTTCAAGATGCTCACGATTCGATTCCCAGCCGATCAGCTTGGGATGCGTTGGTTTGGATTTTAGCCATCTTTTGGCTTTGGCTACGACATCATCAAATCTGTCGTGATGACTTCTGTTTCCATAATTCAGGACATTAATCAATTTGCCGCTATGGATATAAAGACAAACATCATAACCATCCTGAATGGAGACAACGTGAAAACACATGATGTCTGCATCATCGCTCCGAATCTGTATTTTGAAGTCAGATATGGGGAAGATCGATGTTTCCTTTAGGTTGCAGGTCGCAACGTCAACGTATCTCTGTTCAGTATTTTCTTCATTCATAGTTTACTGTAGCTTGAATTGTTTTTTCCTCGCCAGTCAGACATTCCTGTTCATTAATCCTCAGTATTAAGGCTTCGAACCCTCTGACAACCATTTTCCCTTTAAGCAGAAATTGAGTCATCTGCTTTGCCTGGAATATTTATGACAATGAGTTTTTTGCCGAAGCGTTTTGCTTCGTTGATTGTATGAAAGGTGCCACGGGAATCGGGAGATGGAAAGGCTACGATTGTATTTGCCTCACGGACGATTTGAGTATTGCGTCTGAGGGTAGCGTATCTGCCAAATTTGGCGTAGTCGGGAAGGAACTCCATCAACGGAATGTGATAACGGGCGGCAAAGCGTTTCGCAAAGAAGTCAATACCTTTAGCTCCGCCGGAAACCACTAATGTCACTTCCTCTTTACTTACCTTAGAGAGAAGAAGCTCTTCCCACTCAGCATAACTCACTCCCGGATTACGGGTACCTACAATGGCTAATTTCATCTTCTTTTTGTAAAGGGTTATGCTTTACTAATACGAAGAACGATTTTAACCAATTGTTAACGAATGCAAAACAAACTTCTTTTCACAACATTTTTCTTACCTTCTGCGACCACGTGCATTAATACCACGCTGAATATATGCACATTACAAATATAACAATAGTTAATCGCGATTTACACTCGTTGACAATTTTTATCACTTCAGTCTATTGCATCTTGAAGAACATACAGACTCCTCAGAAACGCGCTGCGCGCCGTATCGCATCGGATACGGCGCGCAGCGGTTAGTTTTTAGGGGAAGTCTTATCAGGGAAGACGGCGGATGAATATCAGACCGTGGCTGTCGTTGCCCGACGGACCATACTGGTCAACCACCACCGTGAACGGTGTGCCCGCCTCAAACGAATCAACCTTGACAGTATATACTGCCGGAGCGTCGCCCGCTTTCAGCGTGTGCTTGCCGGAGGCAAGATCGAGCTGCTCGTCGCGCTTCATCAGGCGCAGATCGCCGAGTTGCAGCGGAGAAGCACCTTTCAGAGGAACAAATGCTATTTCATAGGTCCCGTTGCCGGAGATCTTACCGGTAGCGTCGATGCGCCACGGCGCCTGCTTGGGCTGTACCTGCAGCGGCGCCCACTCAGCGGTGAGCTTGCCATATTTCTCATACGCGGAATAGTCGGGAGCATAATATACCGGCAGCGACACCTGCTTCGGATTCACAACCGTTATGGCGTGGAAGTCAGTGCGCGAGTCGGCGATGACCGGTTTGCCGTCGTAGAGCGCCGAGTGCACCGTAGGATACGTGCCGTCGGTTGTATAACGGATCTGCGAACCGGGTACGGAGGGCGCGAGCGTGAATGCAAGACGTCCGTCGGCAAGCGTATCTATCGATGTAACCACCGGCTCCGGCACACGATATCCGGCACCCTTACGGTTAATGCGTGCATAATGCTGACCCACACGCGATACGAAATCGGCGTAATCACGATCCTTCTCACGTCCCCAGGCAACTTCTGAAACAGCGAGCAGACGTGGGAATGTGAGGTAGTCGATATATTTCTCCGAACGGTTCTCGTTGAGATGCGGCAGCTCCTGCAGCACGGTGCCGTGTATGAACTGGTCGCTCCAGAGGCAGCCCATTACACCGATCACCGAAGATGAGTCGGAATAATCGTTCACCGGCATAGAGTAAGCGCGCTCAAGCGAGATCGGGGGCATCCACCCGGCAGCCTTTATCTCGCCGGGAGTGGATGATTCGGGGAAATCGAGATACATGTGTGTGGCGGGAGTCAGTATAGCCTTGTGTCCGCCGGGAGCAACCAGGGTCGAATCATCAACATTGTGCCAGATCAGGGCTACAACCGGTGTGCTCACATCGCCGCGGGTAATTATCTCCTCCCACCCGATGACGGTGCGGTCATGACGCGCCATCATGCGTGCTACGGAATCAGTCAGCCACCCCTGCAGCTCAGAGACCTTGCTCAGCCCCTCACGCTTCATGAGAGCCTGACAGTCGGCACACTCCTCCCAACGGGAGTAGACAGCCTCGTCGCCACCTATGTTAATATATTTCGAGGGGAACAGCTCCATAGTCTCCTCAAGGATATCAGTGAGGAACTTTATCGACGAGTCCTTACCGACGCAGATCAGATCGCGGCTTATGAAGTGCTGCCGTGGCAGCTCATGCTGCAATCCGGTGCACGACAGCCAGGGATATGCCACAACAGCCGACAGTATGTGCGCCGGGAACTCGATCTCCGGAATAACCTCGACATTGCGCAGGCTCGCATAGTCAAGAATCTCACGGATATCATCCTGAGTGTAGAAGCCACCGAGCTTGTTGTGCTCCGGACCTGCGTATGCACCAACCTCGGTGAGGCGCGGATAGCGCTTTGACTCCAGGCGCCAGCCTGAATCGTCGATTAGATGGAACTGCAGCTTGTTCAGTTTGTACATCGCCATCATGTCGATGAAATGCTTCACATAGTCCACATCGTGGAAATAGCGCGCCACATCGAGCATCATGCCGCGCCACGGACGCTCCGGAGCGTCGAAGATGCTCACGCAGGGAGCCGTCCACTTCACGCCGCGCTGCGGAGCGTCGGCATATATCTGCTCCGGGAAAAGCTGAAGCAGCGTCTGTATGCCATAATAGAGTCCGCCCGCATCGGCACCGGTGATGGTAACCGTCGTGGGAGTGACATCGAGCGTGTACCCTTCGGCACGTCCAACCTTGGCTGAATCCACCGACAGGCGGATATCCGCTTTGGCATTGCTCTTGCTTACCGCAAGCTGCCATCCGGTTGCGGCATCGATACGGTCACGGAGATACTCCGCATAACGGGCAAGATCAGCCGGAGCACTGATAGTCGTACGCTGCGTAAGCGTGAATTCGCCGGGTTTCTCTGTCAGGCTGACAGGTTGCGGCACTATCGCCGTACGTTGTCCATGGGCTGTGACAACGGCAAGAAGCAGAAATGCGGTCAGAAGCGTCAATAAACGTCGCATGATTAGTTTTTTGGTATCGTTTGGTTGTGAAATTATTTTCGATTGGTCCGGGCATAATGGCATGACGGCACATCCTTACCCCAAATTGACACAAAATTAATCAAAATCATAATCCGTCGGCGGCTGATTGTATAATTTTTATGCTTATTAATTTACTTTAATACAGCCGCACACGCCCGCCCTCTCATCAACCTGCGCGCACCGCAGCCTACACTGCCTGACGATGCAAATTATTTATCCGATTTTTTTTGCTTTGTCAGTTAATTTAGATTAATTTTGCCGGAAGAACCACACCGCTCCGGAGCCGACAGCAACGAACGCGGTGCGCCGCCCGTTGGTGGCTATTGTTACCGATACGATAGAAATCCAAATAAACAAACATCAAATTACAGTATCACTATGTGGTTAACTAACTCATCCATAGGACGCAAGCTCGTGATGTCAATCACCGGAGCCTGCCTCGTCCTATTCGTCACGTTTCACGTGCTGATGAATGCTGTGGCAATATTCTGGCCTGCGGCGTACGATCTCATCTGCGCATTCCTCGGTGCCAACTGGTATGCCCTCATCGCATCGATGGGTCTCGGTCTGCTGGTCGTGATCCACATCTGCTATGCGGTATGGCTCACCCTTCAGAACCGCAAGGCTCGCGGCAACGACCGCTATGCCGTGACCTCCAAGCCCAAGCAGGTGGAATGGTCAAGCCAGAACATGCTCGTGCTCGGTCTCGTAGTCGTGGCTTTCCTGGTTGTACACCTCATCCAGTTCTGGGCTAAGATGCAGCTCGCCGAGATCATTCACTGCGACGCCGTCCACAATGGTGTGGAAGTGCCCCCGGCAGCAGGAACACTCTTCCTCCACATCGCATTCTCACAGATCTGGACACCCATCGTCTACATCATCGGTTTCGTGGCTCTCTGGTTCCACATGAACCACGGCTTCTGGTCAATGTTCCAGAGCTGCGGATGGGACAACGACGTATGGATGCGCCGCCTCAAATGCATCGGCTGCTGGTGGACCACGATCGTTGTAGGTCTCTTCATCGCACAGGCTATTGTATTCACCGTGCGTGCCAACAGCACTGACTTCAATACCGCCTATGACAACTACCTCCAGCAGACAGAATATGCTGCACAGGTAGCGCCCCAGCTCGGTCAGAACGACTGCACAGTAGCTCCCTGCACCGACCCACAGTGCGAAACAGCTGTAATAATTAACGAAAACGACTAAACACAATCACAGATATGGCAGATTTAAAAAGCGTAGAGGGTATGATCGACTCTACCCCCATCATGAAGGACTATGCCGACATAGAATCCTCCAAGCTTCCCCAATATCAGATTGACTCAAAGGTGCCCGAAGGACCGCTCGCTGAAAAGTGGACAAACTACAAGGCACACCAGAAACTCGTCAATCCCGCCAACAAGCGCAACCTCGACGTGATTGTGGTAGGCACAGGTCTCGCCGGAGCATCGGCGGCATCCACACTCGCCGAGCTCGGATTCAACGTGCTCAACTTCTGCATCCAGGACTCACCCCGCCGCGCTCACTCGATCGCCGCACAGGGTGGTATCAACGCTGCGAAGGATTACCAGAACGACGGTGACTCCGTTTACCGCCTTTTCTACGACACCGTGAAGGGTGGCGACTTCCGCTCACGCGAGGCTAACGTATACCGCCTCGCAGAGGTATCGAACAACATCATCGACCAGTGCGTGCAGCAGGGTGTGCCTTTCGCACGTGAATACGGCGGTCTCCTCGCCAACCGTTCATTCGGCGGCGCACAGGTGAGCCGTACATTCTACGCAAAGGGTCAGACCGGACAGCAGCTCCTCCTCGGTGCTTACGCTTCGCTCAACCGTCAGATCGAGAAGGGACAGGTGAAGTCATTCAACCGTCGCGAGATGCTCGACGTCGTGATCATCGACGGACGCGCACGCGGCATCATCGTCCGCAACCTCATCACAGGTGAGATCGAGCGCTACGCAGCCCACGCTGTCGTGCTCGCAACCGGCGGCTACGGACGCACATTCTTCCTCTCCACAAACGCCATGGGCTGCAACGGCTCCGCCGCTATCCAGGCATTCAAGAAGGGAGCATACCTCTCGAACCTCGCTTTCACACAGATCCACCCCACCTGCATTCCCGTGCACGGCGAGGATCAGTCGAAGCTCACCCTCATGAGCGAATCGCTCCGTAACGACGGCCGCATCTGGGTGCCCAAGAAGAAAGAGGACGCCGAGGCTATCCGCGCAGGCAAGAAGAAACCCACCGACATACCCGACGAGGACCGCGACTTCTATCTGGAGCGCCGCTATCCCGCCTTCGGTAACCTCTGCCCCCGCGACATCGCCAGCCGCGCAGCCAAGGAACGTTGCGACGCAGGCTACGGCGTAGGTACAGGCAATGCCGTATATCTCGACTTCAAGTACGCCATACAGCGTCTTGGCGCCGATGTGGTACGCGACCGCTACGGCAACCTCTTCGACATGTATCAGATGATCTCCGACGACAACCCCTACGAGACACCGATGATGATATTCCCCGCATCACACTACACCATGGGCGGAATCTGGGTTGACTACGAGCTCCAGACATCGATCAAGGGTCTCTTCGCAATCGGCGAGTGCAACTTCTCCGACCACGGCGCGAACCGCCTCGGAGCATCAGCGCTCATGCAGGGTCTTGCCGACGGTTACTTCGTACTCCCCTACACCATGCAGAACTATCTGAGCGATCAGATCAAGGTGCCCCACTTCACTACCGACACCAAGGAGTTCGACGAAGCTGAGAAAGGCGTGCGTGACCGCATCGCCCGCCTCATGGCTATCAAGGGCACGAAGAGCCCCGACGAGATCCACAAGCGTCTCGGACACGTGATGTGGAACCTCGTAGGCATGGGACGCACACTCCAGAGCCTCGTCAAGGCTATCGACGAGCTTGAGGATGTGCGCAAAGAGTTCTACAACGACCTCCGCATCGTGGGTCGTGCCGACGATCTCAACACCGAGCTCGAGAAGGCACTCCGTCTCGAGGACTTCCTCGTGATGGCTAAGATGATGGCTATCGACGCACTCCACCGCAACGAATCTTGCGGCGCACACTTCCGCGAGGAGTACCAGACTGCCGACGGCGAGGCTAAGCGCGACGACGAGCACTACATGTACGTCAGCTGCTGGAAATACACCGGCGACAACGAGAAGCCCATCCTGCTCAAGGAGCCCCTCAAATACGAGGCTATACAGGTGCAGACACGTAACTACAAGTCGTAAAACTCTTTAACCGAAACTCACAAATGGAAAATACTATAAGCGTAAACCTCAAGATCTGGCGCCAGCGTGGTCCCAAGGAAAAAGGAAGTTTCGTAAACTACCATCTCGACAACGTCTCCACCGGCAGCAGCTTCCTCGAGATGCTCGACATGCTCAACCAGAAGCTCGTGGAGCAGGGTGAGGAACCTGTGGTGTTCGACAGCGACTGCCGCGAGGGTATCTGCGGAATGTGCTCACTCTACATCAACGGACATCCCCACGGACCCGTGCAGGGCATCACCACCTGCCAGCTCCACATGCGTAAGTTCAACGATGGCGACACCATCACAATCGAGCCCTGGCGCTCGGCTGCATTCCCCGTGGTGCGCGACCTCATGGTTGACCGCAACGCGTTCGACAAGATCCAGCAGGCCGGCGGCTACGTGTCGTTCAACTGCGGCGGCGCTC
>OFFM01000325.1_pt1 | contig 42553 bp, 74 predicted proteins | sample 1521401 | NCBI WGS metagenome assembly OFFM01 (sample SAMEA3504118, study PRJEB24116) | mouse gut metagenome | biome: mouse gut; feature: mouse-associated habitat; material: faeces | place: Denmark | collected 2011
GGAGATACGCGCACGCGTACACGCGCGAGGCTGACTGATTTTAGACCGGTCGTAAAAAATTATATCACAAAGAAAAATTTTTGATTTATGGTTTTGTCAACCCAACATAAATGACTAACTTCGCATCGTAAAAATCACTTACCAACAGGTAAGCAATACTATCGCAAATAAAGATTTATCCTAAAGATGAAAGAAGATGAAAATCCCAAAGAATCCATTCGGGGTGTCCCCGGACTATCGCTGTAAGCTCCCCTTATCAGCAGTCGAGATGTAGCATACGCTAACATCCTCCTACCAGTTAAAGCCTATTGGCTCAAATGCAAATAAAGAAAACCTAAACGAAAGATGAAAGAAAAGACATTCTCGAAAATCATGAACGGCTACATGGTCGTTCTCGCAGTCCTCATGCTTCTGTGCATGACAATTCTTCTCGGCTATCACTCGGTCGCCGGAAATCTCAACCTGTTCACATTCGCAGCATTTTCCGCAATGTGGTATCTCAGCTTCAAATTCGTCTGCTGGTCCATCGCAGACTACAAGAGTGAAGCATCAAACTCCTAAAGCTCGAAAAGATATGGAAAGTAACAACTCACTGGTAGCTTTTGTAAGCTCCGCCAACCTCACCAAAGAGGCACAGTGCAATCTCGCTGAAAGCCTCGTCGCCCAAGTGAAAGACGGTAAAGTAGATGCTGTCACAGCCTTCGTTCAGATCAAAGCTATCGCAGAAGTATGTGACCAATTCATGAAGAACCCTGCCATCAGCGAAGCCGTTAAGTCGGCCGCACTGGTACGTGGTAAAGATGCCGGTTTCGGTGGTGCAAAGGTCGGTATCTCCAGTACCACTCGCTACGATTTTGAATCGAGTGGAGATCCCCGGTATCTCGAACTCATCAAGCAGAAGGACATCATAGCAAACCAAATAAAATCCCGCGAGATGTACCTCAAAGCCATTACCGATGATCAGACCGTCATTGACCGCGAGACAGGTACTGTTATCAAAATCGTTCCTCCTGTCAAAACAGTTTCCCAGTCGTTGAAAGTAACCTTCGACAAAGCATAGAGCCAACAGATGCAAAAGGCTCTTTCTCTGCGCCCCGCACTCGCCGGAGTAACATCCGGCGGGTGCTTTGCAAGGAACGACAAACATCATTACCTTCTCAAAATGAAAAAGGAACAGACAAAGAAAGTTGTCCGCAAGGAATTCGAGATAAAGCCTCTCTCGGATGACTTTGTAATGCCAGTAAAGGCAAAGAGAGGCAGTATAGGCTACGACCTCACAGTGCCCCATGATATTCTCATCCCTGCACACAGCCGAGTGAAAATCCCACTGGATTTCGCCATCAATCTTCCCAACGGCATCGAAGCCAAGATAGAGCCGCGTAGCGGTTGTTCACTTCACGGTATGGTAGGTGTCGGTACAAAAAAGAGAAGGCTGAAACTGTTCGGCTTTATTCCAGTGAGGAAGAAGTTCTACGGCCGACAGACATTCGACGCCGATGTACTGCCAGGCAAGATAGATCCAAACTACACTGATAACGTCCATGTGCTGTTGAAGAACAACGATGTTGAGTTTACCATTAAAGCCGGCACTCGCATTGCTCAGATGACGTTCTACTCCACGGTAGCTCCATTCTTCCGCATAGTTGACGAACTGAGCTGCAAGAGCAGAGGCGGTGGTTTCTGTAGCTCCGGGCTCTACAAGATAGAGCCAGCCCGTAAGAGATACTTGCCGGTGACAGAAAAAGATGAAACGGTAGTCGCTGAAGCCGACATCACATCGCCTGAACCGGAAGCCGTTCCATCGGTAAGTAACGAGTGACGACCTGTAAGGTCATCCATCCAAACAATTTGCATCATCTTTTCGACTTTAGGTTGCAACCCCTTTTCATTGAACATTGCAGTTCAGTTGAAAGGGGTTGCTTAATGTGAACCATTCGTCTGTGTCTTACTAATTTTGAGTCAGAAAAAAGAAGTTTAATCTGACCAAATGGAACAGACCAATTATGCCGCCACAATTCTGAGTATTGTCGGAGTTACGTTACTCGAATTCTATGAGCCGCTTTTACCGTGGCTCTTATTCGCTTTCATGCTCATTCTTTCAGACCTACGTTTTGGCATCCTCGCATCGAAGAAGCGTGGAGAAGAAATTCGTTTTAGCCGAATGTGGAGGAGAACCTTCAACAAGGCTATGGATTATGTCTGCTGGGTGACTCTCGCCGGATTATGCAGCCATTCAATCGGAGTGGTCTTCGGCATCCCTATCGTGTCGATGGGGCTACTGCTTATAATCTATGGCATCGAGATTTCCTCATGCGTAAACAATTACTTCGTTTACAAGGGTATTAAGAAGAAGTTTAATTTCTGGAAGCTCTTGAACCGCCCGGAGGTAGAGAATGCCATCGAAGAAGATGTTGAATCAAATAATTAAATCACATGGACACCAAGAAATCAAGATTTGTCATTCTCATTGACAACGGTCACGGCTATGACACTAAAGGCAATAGAAGCCCCGATGGTCGTCTGCTCGAATACAAGTATGCACGTGAGATTGCTGCCTCGGTTCATCGTCAGCTTGTGTCTCTTGGATACGATGCTCGACTGCTCGTTCCTGAGACCAACGACGTGTCACTGACCGAAAGGGCTCGCAGAGCCAACCTCGTCTGTGCTAAGGCAGGCTCCACGAATGTCATCCTCATCTCCATCCATTGTAATGCCGCCGGCAACGGACCATGGATGAATGCTCGGGGATGGTCTGCATTCACAAGCCGAGGAACCACCAAAGCTGATACAATCGCCAACTTCCTTTATGCCGAGGCTGAGCGCCAGTTCGCCGGACTTAAAATCAGAAAGGACATGAGCGACGGCGATCCTGACTGGGAAGAAGGCTTCTACATCCTTCGCAAGACCGTCTGCCCGGCTGTGCTCACCGAGAACTTCTTTCAGGACAACCAAGAAGACGTTGAGTATTTGCTCTCGGTAGAAGGTCGCGCAGCAATAGTCGCCACCCATGTCAACGGCATAGTCAATTATATCAATGCTCAAAAATAGATCGAATGAAAAAGTTCTTTTACTGGCTTCTGATAGCCTTCCTCGTAGCAATCCTCGCTGTCGAAGATTATGAGCGCAGGCACCCGGAGCCTCCCATCCAGTCCGAAGTGGTAGATTCCGTAACTACCACCGAAGAAAAGCCGGACACGGCTCCCACCGTCAGGGATAGCGTTGTACTCCGGTATCAGTATGTAGAGGTTCCGTTGACACCGCCTCCTCAGAATAGTGTATCAACGTCAGACAGCTCTGCTGTTAGAGAAACAGTAACGGATGAATTAAAGGTTGAAAAGCTCGGAGATGACAGCGTTTCAATATCCATCCCCATAACCCAGAGCTTGTACAAGACGGAGGATTACAGAGCCTATGTGAGTGGCTACAACGCAAGATTAGACAGCATCTTTATCACATCAAGACAAACTGTTGTAAGAATCCGAGACCCTGTTAAAAATAAAAGATTCTCAGTAGGAATAAATGCAGGTTACGGAATGACCCCGAAAGGATTTCAGCCATATATCGGCTTAGGTGTATCCATAAACCTGTTCAACTTCTGAAAGGTAAAAAAGATTGTTTATACATCTTCTTAGATTTAAGGTTAGATGACGTGTTGCCTGCGAAGGTGGCACGTCGTTGTTTTGTACCATTTCATCCTAATAAGTTAGCAAAAGTTAAACATGCTATTGCTCATGAATTTCAAGCGTAAAGCACCGAAAATAAATGAGTTATGATTTTCGTACATTCTATATATTGACTACCTTTACATCGTAAAAATAAAACATAACCCACTAATCATCAAAGAAGATGGAAACCTCAAAGAAACTCAAAAGCCTCCTCAACAAGCTCAACAAACTTGACTCCCAGATCATGAAAGCCATAGATGATCCTTATTACTGGAGACCTAACTATGGTAAAAAGATTCAAGCCTTATACAATAAGGTTGATGCAATGCAAGATGAGTTTGCCGCTATCGGATACAAGCTCAATCCAGTTTCTCGTAAAGTATCCAAAATCGGTTAATAAATAAAATGGAAAAGTCGGAAATCCTCCAAAAGATAGAAGCTCTGAAAGAAGTTCTCAAAAAGGCTGATGACCTCCTTTGTGAATTACATGAAGTAGCAGTTGAAAAAGTCTGTGATTCAAGAGATGCATTGTTTGATGCTCTCGATGATAGCAAGGATGAAGAAGCAAGAATAAAGTTCATACGGCTTCGCCAAGAGAATGCTTACTATGAGAACCTTGTAAGCAAACTGGAGAACGCCGGCTATCAGCTCTCGAAAGGAGTGATTGAGAATATAGACAAGATAAACTAAACTACAACCTCATAAAAGTCAAAGAAGATGAACAAGTTTAATGCACCCTCGTATCAGAGAAAAGTTACCAACCACAAGAACCGCCGTAATGCAGTCATATCTGCCCTCACATCCTACATTCAGGATGTAGTGAAGGAGAACGGCACAATCACCTTCCCGGAGCCTAAGAAGTTCCGTATGAGCCACGACGAAGTAGTTGCTCTCCACTGGGGCAGATGCCCGAAGCCCTACATGGAAGGCGAGACCTACGATGAAGGAGTAGTTCTCGAACTCTCCATCCCTAAAATCTCGCGTGGCTTCCTGCCTAACGCAGCCCCTCTCTCATCCTCTAAGATGTCTGAGCTTATGGAAGTAGCTGTCGCCATCGAAGAACTGACACACTCGCCGGCACCCCTCGATGACCTCGCCAAAGAAGTCGAGACCCTCGGAGCAATCTATCAGAAGGAATCTTCGGAAATGATCGCATGGATTACCGAAGCAACAGTAGAGATGATTGAGATTCGTTTCTCTAAGCCTCTCTCCATCCCTGCGCTCTTCGACAGCAGCCCCATCGTAGCTGTTAAGTATGCTCTTGCCAAATCTACTCCCGGTAGCAAGGAGAAAGTTGAGCAGGTGTGCCTTATGGTAGAAGCTGAGAACAAGCTCATCGGGAAGTTTGAGAAGAAGGTCCCATTGGCAATTTGCCGCAAGAACCTCGCCGCCCTTCTGCAACTCGCAAAGGAGATTGATAAGGCAGTATCGGTTGAACCAGTAGAAAAGTAAGTCAGTCTTGCAAAAACAGATTAGATTGACTCCTACGCATCATAGCTTGGAATTGATAACGTCGTCAACCGTTTCTCTTTGAGTTATGCAAGGTCGAGTCTTACCAATCTATCAATTATGCTAATAAGTTACAATCTTAACTGGTAAAATATATTATCATAGTATTGTTGGAATGATAAGTATTTACTATCTTTGCAGCATCAATCAGAATCTCAATGACACAGCAACGGAAAAGGATACTTGTAATCGCTCCCCATGCCGATGATGAAGTTCTCGGCTGTGGTGGCTACCTTCTTCATCAGAAGAAAGAGGGAGCAGACATTACCATCGTAGTCGGCACAATCGGCGGCATCGCCCCTCACCAGGATAAGGAAACAAGGCTCGCCGAGTTCAACGCAGTATGCGACAGCCTGGGGGCGCAGCGCACGGTATTGTTTTTCGGCAAGGATGCTCTGATGGATACGATACCATCCTACGACATCATTTCGCAGCTCGATAAAATCGTAGATGCGTTTCGACCGGATGAAATATTCATCAACTATCGTTCCCATCATCAGGACCACATGAAGATGTATGATTGTGCTCTCGCTTCATGCCGTGGTAGGGAAGGCTATTCTCCCAAGACCGTCGTTCTGTATGAATATCCGTTCATCATTAGCAAGATGGAGAGTGTCGGCGGCGGCAATATGTTCCATGACATTACTGACTGCATTGATGAGAAAGTAGGTCTGTTCATGCTGTATGGCTCACAGGTGCGCAAAGCTCCATCTCCACTCAATGAGGACGGCATACGTCAGCTTGCAAAGCTGAGAGGTATGGAATGTGGCACAGAGTATGCCGAGAAGTTCTACATTCAAAAGATGGTTCGATGAAAGCAAAGAAGTATATCGTATTTGAGGCTGGTAGTAGAGCCGGATTGTCGGCTGAGGTGTTCTTCCGTGCGTGGCAAAAACAGAACGGCTGGGAAGATAGTCGTGGAGATGTACTGTATCTCGCAGATGCAGATCCAGTGTATCGCTGTGTCCCCACCCAAAGTGAGAATATAGCCCGCATTTCCGAACAAGATGCTGTTAACCTCCTTCAGCACGATAAGGATATTGTCGTCTTTCCTGCTGATGAGCTGACGCGTCAGTTAAACCACATTGTCAGGAACGCTGTTCAAGACGATGACTATGCAAGAATATCGACATTGTGGTATGACAAAGCCCATGTGAACAATGTCCTTTCGGAGCTTGTCGGCTTAGACCAATGCCAAATCCGCATCCCCCTTACTTTCGGCCTTACTGACGCATTCATTAAGCCCAACAAAGCCTCTGCCGGCTCCAAAGGTCTTGAACTGAAAGGAGACGTTTGTGTGTCGCAGGTCATTGACATTCGCAGGGAGTTCGTAGCAGATGTTTTCTATGATGGAAACTATGTCAATGTTTTCCCACGCGAAGTAAAGCTCCGTTCAGGCTATGACAAGCTGATTAGGTTACTTCCTCCATCCTCACGCATATCAAGAGAGGTAAGAAAGTTCGTCGAATGTGTATCTTCACAGGTAGAGCTGTTTGCTCCCGGCATCTTTCATATTCAACTCGCCGAAGATACCAACGGGGATTTGTTCTACATCGAAGCCTCGCGCCGCATCTCCGGTACATCCCTCGTGAACCTCGCCAACGGCTTCAATCCGTTCTGCTTTATGAACAGAGTAAAGACAGATGTCATTGTTACTCGGTTTGAAGATGGCGAGTGGTTCAGATATGAAGATTTTGTCCTCGATATTGAAAATGAAATACGCTGCATTGTATGAACGAAGAAAGCACAGCCCCCATTGTAGAAGGCTCCGAAAAGCCTGAACGCAGAATCGAAGTCTGTGACCTTCCCATATCGGAGTTGAAGGTGATCATGGAGAACCCACGCACCATCTCCGCAAAGAAGAAGCAGGAATTACAGGAAAGCCTCGATATGCTCGGGGATTTCGGTATCATCGTCATAGATGAGAACAACGACATCATTTCAGGGCATCAGCGTGTGGAGGCTTTGAAGGTTCTTCGCGGAGAAGATGAGATAGTCCACTGTAAGCGTCTTATCGGCTATTCAGAGCCGGAGAAGAAGGCAATCTCCATCAAGGCTAACACTCATTCTGGTGACTGGGATTTAAGCAAGCTCGCCGACTTCACAGCCAATCTGGAAATCAACCTCGGGCTCGACATCCCGACCGCTCTTGACCCTCACAACGACACGAAGATTAAGGACATGGAGCTCATTCACTATGAGAAGTATGATTATGTCCTTATCGCCTGCCGTAACGAGCTTGATTACCAGAACCTCATTCGCACCCTCGGCATTGAAGGTAAGAAGGTCGTTGTATGCAAGACCAAGAGCGGAGAGAGAAAGATTAAGGCTCGTGCTGTATGGTACGACCAAATGAAGTGTAAGATCCAAGACGGTGACGATGTTGCCTCCATCTGACCTATGGAACAGGAAGTAGCACTCGGAATTTATGTGATGTCGTATCAGCGTGCCGATAAAATAAAGACGTGGCACGTTCTGAATGACTGTACCTATGTAGTCAGATCTTCTGAGGAACAGGAGTACCGCAGAGCCGGTGTTGACAAGCTGCTCGTCATACCCGAAGGTGGCACACTCCAATGCGGAGATGAAGTATGCTCGTTCATGACCACATTTTGGTGGATCATTGAGAATACTCCGGAAGATGTTATCTGCATCCTTGACGATGATATCTCCACCTTCAAGTATCGTCTCAATGATGCAGTTGACATCATCAAAGACCTCAAAGATGGCAAGGACATCATAGAGGATGAGCTGGTCCGCTTAGCACAACTTGTGGTTGACCTCGGTCTCGGCATCGGTTGTGACCAAGCAGATGAGCGCCTGTATAACTACACTCAGGAGTTTCAGGTAAAAGGTATGGCAGGAGCAATGCGTATAATCAATAAGCCGTGTCTGAAAGCCAAGTACAACCGTCAGGACCCGGCTACCTCTGATATTGATATGCTGTATCAGGAGTTGCTTGCCAACCGCATCATCTTACAGCCTCGATATTTCCATGCATCCACTCCAACGGTAGGCACGAATAAAGGAGGCATCGGCAAAGATTCTGTGATGATCCGAAATTTCGTCCTTGCCATGAAGAATAAATGGGGACGGTATTATGACTACAATTTCAAGAAAGGACAGGCGAAAATCAACATCAACAGATGACTGTAAGCGCATAAGTTATTATTAGTTAATGCGCTAAAAATAAAGATATTATGGCTTTCACAACTACCTAATTATGACTAACTTTACATCGTAAAAACGTAAAAGAAATGTCATATCTACCATTCACGAAAAACGGACACAACATGTTTGAGGTGTCCTCGCTTATTCAGAAAGCCATAAGGCGAAAAGATATGGAGTATGCCTGTTACGCCGCAAGAGAGATGATGTTCAAGTATCGCTCGTATCTGTGGAAGCGGATGATAGTCGTAACGGCAGAGGATTGTTTCGACCTCGTTACCCGCCCGGTCTTCATCCTCCGTCAGAGGGATGAGGAATGTGGAAACATCAACGAGACAAAGCATATCTCACAGGCTGTCAATCTGCTTGTGAACACAAGAAAGAACAGAGATGCAGACTTCTTCGCCTGTAATCTGCTCAACTCCAAAAACAAGTGGAATGTCTGCCCGGACGGGGACGGATACCTCGTCACCCGCCACGGTCATGATCTAAAGACGATGGCTGCAATGTTCAAGAAAACCATCCTCAACGCAGAGGATGAGTTGTGCGGCTATATCGGTAACGAAATCCGAAACTGGTATCTCGGACTCTTTTGGAGCATTGTCAGAGATGCTGCCAGGGAGTTAGGCTATCCATCCATCATCCGTGAGATTGATGTTCTCTGGACCATCGACATGAGCAAGCCGGTCAAAGACACAACCTTCATCTATGCAGCCAAAGCTCTAACGATATTGATGAGAGTAGCAAAGGAAGGTAACGCTGATTTCTATCAGATGTTCGACGTTCATCAGTATGTAGATGTGTCGGTGTTCGATAACTTTCGCAACATCCCGGAGTACACCTTTGATTGCCATACCATCAAAGGTAAGCAGAGAGGATTGACCGATGCCGATTTCATTGTTTCAGAGCAAGCTGCCCTCAATCCCCTTCAAAGAGGATGGTACGATGACCGAGACTGGAGCCGGGATCAGGAATGTGTGAAGAATGGCTACGGCAATGACTTCTCCACTCCCAAAATCCCAAATGATGTCCTTGATAGTGTTAATAGGGGAGTGTTCCCAATGTCGCTTTTTGACCTATGAGCCTACTGTATCACCGCATGACGGTAGAAGAATTGCCAACCCCCATCTACATTACCGATGTAGATGCTTTTTCGCAGAACATCATCACCTTTCGGGAGGAATTGCGCAAGGAGTATGGTAACGTCCGAATTGGTTACAGCCTAAAGACCAATTACCATTTGCCGTTCTTAAAAGAAGTTCTACGCCTCGGAGAGATGGCAGAGGTCGTTTCTCCTATGGAGCGCAACAAGGCGATGGCTTATGGTTTCTCTGAAAGCGACATCATCTATAACGGAGTAATCCCCGATGCCTATACAAAGTTGCAGACCGCAGCGCGTGGTGGAATAGCCAATTTCGACAATGTTGATGAACTGAAAAAGGCAGTACCAATGACCGCTGGTCATTTCCTCCCTGTAGATGTAGGCGTCCGGCTCAATTTCGATATGAACACTGGAGTAGTTAGCCGCTTTGGTGTTGATGTTGAGAATAATGAAGAAATGTCGTGGTTGCTCGATCAGAAGGCTCATCCTTATCTCCGCATCAAGAAGTTGCACTGCCATTATTCGGGAGCCAGGGAACTTCACCAGTTCCGGCGCAGAGTCTCTAAAATGGCTCATTTCGCACGAATGTTCGGGGCAGATACCATCGACATAGGAGGCAATATGTTCGGTGTCCTGTCGCCCGAATTTGACACGCAGTATGAATGTGTCGTTCCATCACTCTCTGAATATGCTCATGCCATAGGTTCTGAGATGAAGAGGCAGTTTCCCGACGAGAGCGTCAAGCTCATAGTTGAAGGTGGCACCCCTTTTGTCACCAATGCCATGCACTTGCTCACGAAGATAACGAATGTAAAGGCCATTCGGGGAAATCAGTATGTTACAGTTGACTGCCGAAACGAAGATGTAGGTTGGACGTGCCGTTATAAGGAGCCAGTCATTCAAAGCCTATGCACCGGTGAAGAATCGCTCTCAACCATCTTCGGGAGTGAGTGTACCGAAACCGACATAATCCGGCGCAGTTATTTTGGTCCTGTCGCTCATGGCGGGTTACTTCTCGTCAGGGACATCGGGGCGTATTCGTCCAACCTTGTGAACAACTTCATAAAGTTTGGCTGTGTCCTGTTCGTTGACAAGAGTTTGCTCATAAATCCGGAGGTCATTAAAGCTCATTGATTCTCCAGATATATTGCAGAGCGCCATCGACCCATTCAGTCGAATGCGGCAAAGCCCACAAATCCGCTTATATGGATGTTCCTCGCACTTGCCCGCGACAGTTCATTCACATAATCGGACTTGTTATTTCTCTGTATGCTAATAGTTAATAATAGTTTAAGGCAGTTCTTGCAGAGAAATTTTTATGAGTCCATATTTTGTAATTCAAAATAATATTCGTAACTTTACAACGTAATTAAGAAACACCCCCTATATGAGAGTCATAACGAAACGGACACTAATAGAATACTATACCAAACATCCGGAAGCAAAGGACGCTCTTGAAGACTGGTATGACAAAATCACTAAGTCCGATTGGAAAGATTTCAATGAACTTAGGACCAAGTTTGCGAACTCGGTTGATTATGTCGGTAATGACAGATACGTGTTCAATATCAAGGGCAATAACTTCCGGTTGATTGTTATAATACTGTTTTTGCCCGGTCTAACCTACATTAGATTCGTTGGCACTCATGCTGAATATGATAAAATTAAAGACGCATCACAAGTTTAATAAGAAGTTCTATGACAAAGATTGAAACCGAAGCTCAGTATAACTGGGCCATGAGCAGAATCGAAGAGCTTCTGCCATTTGTGAACAATGAAACGCCGATGGATGATCCTAAGTCCATCGAGCTTGTCCTCATCTCGAATCTTGTCGCAGATTATGAGGATGTGCATTATCCCATCGGAAAGCCTTCGCTGATAAGCGTATTGAAACTGCGGATGTATGAGATGGGATTATCGCAGGCAGCTCTCGCCAAAAAGATAGGTGTAAGTCCATCTCGCATCAGTGATTTCATATCCGGCAAAGCAGAGCCTACAATTCAGGTCGGTCGCAGGATCTCCACAGAGCTGAATATCGACCCGGCTATCGTTCTCGGCGTATGAGCCGGAAGTAAAGCACACCCAAGTGAGCGAGGGTTAATCGCTCCATCTTCTTTGACTCGCTCCCGGCAGAAATGTCGGGAGCTTTTGTTTTTCGGTGTATTGTCTATATGATTGTAGAGCCAAACGCTCGTAATTTGTCTATGCCAGGAGGTTCTTACCATCCCTTCATGTCAAGCTCGTAATAAGTCGCAATTATGGTGCTGTATAGAGAGGTTTTGTAAGTAAAAGTTAAATAATGATTTTGTCAAAAAAATAAAGAGTAATATCTTGTAAATAAATGTTTTATGGTTTTCGCATATCAATTTTATTGGCTAACTTTACAGTAGAAAATTAAGAATAACTCCTCTAAAGTCAAAGAAGATGGAAAAGAAAGTCACAGCAGCCAAGATAAAGAACCAAATCTATAAGGTCATATCGCCGATGACCTCTCATCTCTATAAGGATGAAGATTGGTCGGGAGTCGCTTCAATCCTCGCCGCCATCCGCAAGGCCCTCGCAAACCTGTCTGAAAGCCTCGACCTCCGCGTGAGAGTTGAAGATGGCGGTTATCGGGAGAATGACGGCGCCCACTGGAAGGAGTATCTGCTTTCGATAGTGGATGAAACAACAGAGAAGCAGATTGTAGCCGGTCACCTCAATGCTCATGGCGCCGGTACTATCAACGACCCATTTGACCGCTACGATATGACGGTAGTTCTTTATTAAGTTTCATTCTAACAGTTTCGATCATGAGAAAAGTAGATGAGTATAGCAAGCAAGCCGATGTCAATAGCCGCAAGTCAGCACATGAGTTTCAGATTGGCGATTTCATCAATACTGCAACCGCTTGTGGCAAAGATGTCAACTTCTATGATTTCATAGATGCCAGAGAGAACTGGCACATGGGAAGCATAGCCCGTATGTGCAAGATAGTTGATATTGTTGATGTTCCCGAAGATGAAGACTTCCTAACTAACTGGATGTCGAAGCCAGCTCCATCCCACACCGGCGGTAGCCAGTCTGATGATGTTGACGAGAATAAGGCTATGTATTCCTTGACTAAGGAGGACTATGAGACATTCTTCGACCTCATCACAGTATTTCGCAAACCGTCCGGCAAATGGATTGGCGTAGATTGCCAGGGATATGATTACTGGCGCTATGTTCACATGCCTGTCAACTATGGAGTATTGTTTTCCGAAGAAAGAGAAGCCGTCCTCGCAGAAATGGCTCGTATCAAAGCCGAGAAGAAGGCAGAGAGGATGCAAGAGCTTGCATCTCATCTAAAGGCGTTGGATGACCGAGAGAACGAGTTGAAGATAAAGTATCAAGGTCTGATACTGAACCCCACGAATGGCAGTCAGATGTCGGGCAATGTGCGAAAGTTCCTCGCCATCGAGTTCCCCGGAGAAAAGTTCAAGGTGACAGCCCGAAAGTCTTACTGGGGAGATGAGTATGACGTTGAAGTAACGCTATTCGGATGCAGCACAGAGAAGGTCAATGAAATCGCCAACCGATGCCGAATATGGTCCGACACTATGCCAGTCGGCAGAGAGTACGATGATGGAGATGGCAATGGCAAGTATGAGCCGAGAAGATGCCCGATGGCAATTTTCGGTAATGTACGGAGCTACATCTCACTCCAGTTCAAAGCAGAGTAATCATGGCAGAGACGAAGACGCAGAAGGCTGTCTGTCTCCTTAGATCCGGAGATCTGAAAGGTGCGCTGAAGATATTCCGCACCTTTCGGGTCGGTTTCAGTTCAGACGAGAAGCGAACCATCGGGATTGCCTGTGAGTGCTTGTGTGGCAACGATGGCTTCTACTCATCCCTCGGCGTTGACTGCTGTAAGATGGTGGACGAAGCTGTCGCCATCGTGCGCTCAAAGTATCTTTGAGGAAGCATAAGTTAGCAAAAGTTAAACTTGCGATTGCTCAGAAATTTTAAGCGTAATGCACTTAAAATAAATGAGTTATGATTTTCGCATATCATATATAATGGCTAACTTTACATCGTAAAAATAAAACATAACCCCTTAAAGATTAAGAAGATGATGACATTCATTGTAGCAGATAGAGCAGCCCAAAGCAAAGGTACCTTCAAAGGTTGTTACATCTATTCGTTCAAGAAAGACGGTAGCCGTTGTAAGACTGCCACTTGGTGCGAGGCCTATGGAGCTAAAAATGCAGAAGAAGTTCTCTCTCGTCTCCAGAAGCTCAACCCCGGTAAAAAGTATGAAATTGCATAAGTCTCGATAATCTCTAAAAGTCAAAGAAGATGAAGCCCATCACAGAAGAAGAAATACTCAAAAGCAACCGCTTCGTTAAGTGGAAGAAGCAGAAGGTTGCCAATCCTCACGCAGTTGAGAAGTATGTTACCAAAACTGTCCGTTACATCCCCACAAGACACGAAGCAATAAAGATGAACCTCCGCACTCTCGGACTGTTTGTCGCAGTTGAATCACTCTCAATGCGCACGTCTAAAGATGCAGTCAGGAATGCAGAATATTGGATGGCTCGTGGAAGAAAGGAGATAATCGACGCCTTCTTCCCGACTCCGAGAAAGTTTGACTTAAATGACCTGTTTTGATATGAGAAAAGTTGAATTGAACTTACAGACCGGAGTATCTGGGGACTGGGAACTAAAGAAGTTTACCATCACACACGAAGGAGAGAAAATGCACAACCTCCGGGAGCTGATAAACCGAAGAACAAGGTTCATTGAAGCAGGAGAGTATTATGGTTTGTATTGCGATGGAAAGCTTATAATGAGCAACACGCCCGCCGAAGTGAACGACCATTACAAGTTCATCCAAAAGGCACAAGGAAAAGTTCTGATTGGCGGTTTAGGTCTTGGAATGGTGCTGAAATGCCTGCTTGATAAGAAAGATATTACGAAGGTGGTTGTCGTTGAGCAATCTCCTGATGTGATAAAGTTGGTTGCCTCATCCTACACGAATGACTCTCGTGTTGAAATAGTCAACGAAAGCATCTTTGAGTACAAGCCGAATGTGCATTTTGATTGTGCCTGGTTTGATATTTGGGATGACATAAGTGGGGAGGAATACCCGGAAATGAAAAGGTTGCATAGACGTTTCGGAAGGTACGTCGGGTGGTCAGATTCATGGTGCAGAAATCAATCAAGGAGAATGTATTATGGTAGTTAAGCAATCCGAAATATCAGCCATAAAGATGAGCGTTAACCCGCCGCAGTGTGTGGTAGATGCAGACTTCTGTGTAATCGCTCATTTAGAAGTAATGAAATATGTCGGGATAGGCTGGGTGCCTTTGAGAACCGCGACGCAAAGAGATTACGACACCATCCCTCATATCATAGAGCCTCACTGCTCGCATTGTTGCCACTATGAGATTTTGCCTAATGAGACGATGTATTGCAGTAAGCTCAAAAGACGTATAACGGCTCGCAAAAAGCCATGTAAAAGTTATAGAGAAAGATGAAGAAGCTCACAGCCAAAAGAGGCGATCATGCCGGAGGATGGTACCTCACAGATGAGAGTGGACGTCATTGCGTCAACCTCCATCACTCTGACTGGTGCCTATTCGATGAAGAAGGAAATCTCGCCATTGGCAAAGATGGTCGTCCTTACTGCTGGACCACCAAAGCTGTCGCTCAATGGAACGCCGAGAACAACACAGATTGGATAGCTGGATATGCAAAGCCAATCGAATGTCCGATAAAGTTTACAGGTCTCGCAGTTTAGTCTGCTTATATGCAAATAAAGTTTATGGAAAGAAAAGCCACAAATCCTTTCATAGTCGCTTGGAACCACAAGAGGTTGAAGCTGTCAGACGGCTCCCATGAGAAGGAGTTCAACAACCATGATGAAGCACTTGCCTTCCTTGAATCCGAGATGAGTAAGGTAGAGTATGAGAAATCCACGCCGGAATCGAAGGCAGAGTACCGCAAGAAATACGGTACAGAGCCCACGCAAGGACAGCTTCAATGCACCAGGGCAAAGCGAGGCGTTATCCTCCTGTATGGTGTCAGTCACTTCTACATCATACCCTGTAACCGACATAAAGAGATTGGCTTATAGACTTAAAGTTAAACATTGTTTAATGCTGATTTTTAAGTCTTTTGAAAGAAAAATAAATGACGTAATGTTTTCGTAATCAATAAATTAAGGCTAACTTTACAGTAGAAATTAAAACATAACCTATAAAGCCAAAGAAGATGGAAAAGAAAGAAATGAAACTCTCAGCCCTCATTGAAACAATGCGTGGCATAGCCTCAGAAGGCAATCGGTTCGTCGTTGGTGACTCCTTCCACGATGTAGTAAGAATCTCACGTGAAGTTGAGGAAATCGAAGACGCAGACATCGAGAACGAGTATAAGGAAGGTGAATGGTACTGGTGTCTCCGCAAGAATGGCACTGCTCTCGGCTCCTTCAAAAGAACAGTTGACGATTTCGCCGCTGAATACCCTAAGGAAGCTGTCGCCGCCTACAAGATACAGTATAAGAACCGCCGCTTCTCCATCGCTCGCGTTAAAGAGTTCGGCAACGAGTTCTTCGACTAAGAAACATCGGGGAGGGGCATCGCCCCCTCCCATCATCCCAAAGCAAATAAAGTTTATAAGATGGAAAAAGAAACAAAGAAATTCAGCACTCTCCAGGAGTTGCTTGATGCTCTCTACCATGATACAGTCTCGGCAGAGATAATCTCTGAGAAGCGAGCCTGCTTCAAAGATGGAGCCTCGTATGACATCAATGATTATGAGATACCGGAAGCCTCCGAGCAACATTTCTGGAAGGAGATAGCAAAGGTTATATGGAGCAAGCCTACCGAAGCCAACATCAACGCCCTCAAATCATCCAAAGGCTGGTGGCTCCGACGCCTCACATGGAACGGTGAGCGCTTCGAGTATGTAGCCGGTCAGGACTATCCTTATGAGATAAGACAGATTCGCAAACTTATAATGGCACAGAGCAGATCATGATACAGAAAAGATACAAAGACCAGTATGACTACATCCTCAGTCGTATCAGCTCAGAAGATGAAGTTCTCACCACACCGGAAGAAAAGCTCCGTCATTTCGTCAGCAAGTTCCACCGGGAGTATGATAACGAGGAACGCCGTAAGATGTGGCCCAATCGTCAGGAGCGCATAGCCCAGTACCTTCAAGGTCTGCCAAGCTGTTGTTCCGTAGCCTACGGCACATGGCACATCGGTAACCTCGGGGAAGAATTTGGCGTCGTAAAGACAGAGAAGCAGAAGGAGAGTTTTGTTAAGAACTGGTGGAATATGTTAGCCTTCCGCATCATTCAGCTCTGTGAGCATTATGGAATCGAGTTCCCTGCCAAAGCATACAGCAAGTGATATGGAAAAGGTAGTTGAAAGAATTCCCAACTGGGCGCTCTGTTACATCGAATATGGCGATAAGACCGGATTAACAGATGAAGATATAAAGAATGTAGATGCTTTCTATGAAAGCTATCGCAAAGGAGGCATGGAGATACAAGGTATCTATCCAGTCAAAGATGATGACAATAACTTTGAAGCATACTTCTCCCATTGCCCCGCGTTTGGTCTTCCTTGCGATGTAGTCGATTGCGACGTAATGTATATCATCTCTAATGACTCAAAAGTATGAGAATCGAAGCAAAGCCCTGGGGTAAGCGTATCTGGATTAAGAACGCAGTAGACGAAAGCTCCTATGAAATCCGCAATGTCCGACCTCTCAACGAATGGCATGTCCGGCTCCATCCCTGTATTGATGGCCTTGAAGCCAGAGAGAAAAAGTTGGAACGTCGGCTCCTCATCCTTCTGCATCAGTTGGAGAGATGTATCGAAGATGCCTATGCCGAACCCTGCGGGGTGTTTGTCGAGAGATGGGAGAAGCACAACCGTCTTTCGTTTAACGAATGGTTTCATGACCAAATCCGGGAACTGATAGAACAGATAGACGGTATTTCAGAAGAATATTGTATTCACGCAACAGAAGATGGCTATGGATGGAGCTACTGAATTTGACGGAAGGTCGGCTACCTTGAATGAGCCGCATCTCGGATATGTCAATATTGTCCTCGTCAAGTACTGGCCAACCATGTATAAGTGGGAGGTTGAAATCTGCGGGTCAGGAGCGAGAATTTTCGTTTATGATGATGAATTTACGCTCGATTAAGCTGAAATCACTGTCTCGACCCAATTTTAACATTCAAGATTTGCATAAATGATAATAAATGATTACTTTTGTGGTATCAAAAGCAAATAAAGAATATAACCATTAAAGTAGAAGAAGATGAACATTGACTTCACCCCGGAGCAGTTGCTCGCGTTTTATCGCAGCACCTCCAACGATGGAAGAAAAGTTATCAAAGAAGCCCTCGGCGAAAAGTTCTCGGAAACCATTCCAGTCACCGAGAGAGTGAAAACATACGATGATGCAGTCAAGGAACTTGGCGAGGACCATCCATTCGTAGTAGCTGCAAATTCCGCAGTTTGGCGTTATCCCGAAGAAGACAACCAAGACATAGTAGCTTATCTAAAGCTCCGTGTCGTTGTAGCCGCCTTGAATGACGGTTGGAAGCCCGAGTTCACAGATGATGAGCGTCGCTGGTCCCCCTGGTATCGCCTCTATACCAAAGAAGAAATCGACAATCTCTCGGAAGAAGATAAAGAGCAAGTGCTGCTTTGGGGCGGCCACGCGGTTTCCGGCTCGCGGTGCGGTCTCGCCTTTGCGGCCTCGAGTAACGCTTGGTCGGTCTCGTCCGCGAACATCGGCTCTCGCCTTGCCTTAAAGTCGGAAGAGCTTGCCGATTACGCCGGTAAGCAGTTCATCGAGCTGTTCGCTCCTTTCTGCTTCCGTCCAAAGCCTGCTGAAAACGAGTAAACTGTTTTGAATAAGATCTCCCAAAAAGAGTTCTTTTGCCGCCTTATAAACGGGAAGTCTGCCAAACTTGGCGCTCCCGTTTATCAAGGCAGGGTAGATGTAACAGATGAACTTGCCGAAGATATTTTCAGCAAAGCTGATAAGAAAACCTTCAGGTCGGTCATTTATATCCAAAGCAATGCCTTGATGTTTGAAAACAAGTCTTGGCTCTCTTATTCAAAGCCTAAGAACTGTGACAAAAGAGAGGCGTATCTCCACAACATCAATGGTGTGGATGTAATGTTGCTTGTCGATCACAGACCGGCATACTCCAACCAGTTCGGCACCCCCCCATATCTGAGCAGACAACAATCTTAGCATACGAAATTCAGCCCTTAGATGTATTCAATTTTGCAGTATAATGCTGACCCATCTCCAATGCCAGAAGAGATGTTTGAACGGGTCAAGAAGCATCTTCCTCCGGCAGAAAGGAAGAAGTTTGAGCAGCGCCATCGTGAGTTAAATGAGCTTTGCGCTCAGATAGAATTGCAAAAGGAACAGAAGCTCTCTGAAATCCTCGACACAGAAACATTGATGAGGTTCGCCTATGTTCCATTTGTAGTAGCCCAACTCGCTTGGGATTATGCTGATACCATCATTGATATCGCTACTCTCCTAAAACTGCAACCCACAAAGAAGCTCTGTCGTGCTATCAGAGAGCTTAAACGCCGATATGACAATGTAAGGAATGAATATACCAACTTTGCTCATAGGTCGTCTGAAATAGACAACATGTATGTGTTTGAAGATGGTGTCTCAGATCTATTCTCGCTCTATCTGAAAAACATAGAGTTTGACCTAAAGATTGAGTACCCGGACCTTGACAAAGAGTACAGAGGCTATCTGCTGGCAGTCTATCAGTGTCATATAGTCCTCCAATCCATATATCGGTATGCTGAAATGCAGAAAGCGAAGATTGAAAAGATTGTAGGGCACACGATAGGAGATGTGCTCCCGACTGAGCTTCGCCGGCTTGACATACTTGTAATGGCTTTTGTAGGAGATAAGACTGTCAGCCCCAAATTCGCTTCTCAGCAAAAGACCTACGCCCAGTGTCTCGCCAACCGAATGACTCTGATAGAGCTCAACGATACAGACAAACCCAATGGAGAGTGCAGCACAGTAACAGAAATCAGTACGACCTAAAGAACTTGGCGAAAATATCAGGTCTGCCAACCATTCCTATCGCAGTAAGTCTTGACGGTTAATGACCCAAACGCCCACAGTAGCACGCGAGAATAGGCTCGGCTACATACTGCACCCTCCATCCTAATGCAAATAAAGAAAACCTAAAGAACAGAAAGATGAAAGAAGCAATTATTCTCCATCCCGACGGGAGAGAAGAAAAAGTTAGCCCTGCAAATGGCAATGACTTCTCTCTGGAAGATGCTCAGGCTATTGTCGGTGGTCTCATAGAAGTAATCGGATTGTCCGACGGCAATATCCTCGTATGTAATGAGGAAGGCAAACTTAATGGTTTAGCCACAAATTTCAAAGCCACTGGAATTGCTCGTATGCAAAAAGCCATATTCGCCTATGATTATGTTGTCGGGAAAGTCCTAATGTGTTCATCCGATATGCTGTTGTGATCATGGAAGAAAAGAAGTCTCTCCCTATCCTCGTACTTAAATGCAAGGAATGTGGTAAGCCGTTCATGGCTCATGCTCTTGCCTATCCAATGACAGAAGACATAGCCAAACTGGTAGCTGAGGCAGTGAGAAACGGTGATGAGCCGGTAATATGCACTGAGGTCACTTTCGGATGCACTTGTGATAAAACCTATCTCGATGAAGAAGATGAATAAGAAAAGGACATTTGTGGAGAGAGGTTGGAATGACAGCCTCGACCTTCCTCGCTACCTTCGTAGAGGTCTTAGTGGAATGTATGTATTCCACAAGTTCCCAGGAGAAGATAAAGCCACGCCTACCTGTCTTGAGGATTGCGCCTACTGCACCATTCGAGGGTGGCTAATTAAGGAAGGCGACGTAGAGATGGCGAAACGGACATTGGAGAATCTTGAAGGAACCTTCGACAGATTGCTCCAATATCTCCACGAAGATGAAGTCAAGATGGTCAACAAAGTCATTGATGAACGTGGAGACAAGCCAGAACTCGGAAAAGAGCCAGTGCTGTTTGAAGTTGTCGATGCTGTTTTATGGTACTGCAATACCATCACTCTCATTGCTGACGTATTCGGAGTATGCTCACCGGGCTCGGAGGCTCAAATCGCTTACGATGAAAGGTTAGAACGCAGAAAATCTCAAAAGTCATGAATAAAGAAGTCTATACCCTCAGTCCATATAAGCAAGTGCTTTTGAGAGAAGAAGAGTATCTCGCACTTGCCGAAAAAGCCAATGCCAACGAAGAGCTAATCAAGCAGAAGGCGAAGGAAATGTACGAGCAGAAAGGCACCGCCTCGCTCAGTGTTTATCTCAATCTTCAAGAAGGATGTCATGGCAGAGAGTATGAGAAAATTGAAATCAGTAACCCTATGCTGTCTCAGACTACTGAGCTTGGCTCCATCCCAAATGAAAGTATCGAACAGATAAACAGTGCCGTCCGTGAAATGCTTGTTGACTTCTACAAAGAGTATCAGCGCCCGGTTGATGAAGTCCGAAAGGAGTATGAGAAAAAGACACGTTGGGCGAAGTTCCAGTTGAATATGTTCGGTGTCGTCATTTTCTTCGGTACGCTTTGTGGATTGCTTATGTCTATCGTATTTCGACTGCTAAAGTAAAATCCTTGTGTTATGCATGGATGCATTAAATAATCACCCTTAATATCGTAAATATGAAGAAATTCATTGGAACTAAACAGGTGTCGGCAGAGCCGATGACCTACGGAGAGGCCCACACCAAAGGTCTCATCCGTGAAAATGCTTATGTAGCCGGCAACGATGACAAGCCCGGCTATTTCGTAGAGTATGCCGACGGCTATCAGTCGTGGTCTCCGGCGAATGTATTCGAGGAAGCCTACAAGGTTGCGGAAACGCCCCTCGACCGTGTGAACATCGAAGTCACAGACCTCATGGAACGCGCCAACAAGCTCGGCAACTTCATCTACAATCAGAATGACGGCAAGGACTTCCAAGCTCTCGAACTCGGCACCCGCGCCTTCCTCATCGCCCAGCATAATATGATGGGTGCTTACCTCAACCTCCTGTGCCTCCGTCAGACCTGTATGGAAGGTGGAGAGGTGTGCCGTCCCTATTGTCTGACCTTCGAGCAGATTCTCCCTCTGATCAAGGAAGGTTTCGCTGTACGCCGCAACGGATGGAACGGCAAAGGTCTGATGGTGTTCAAGCAGGTCCCTGCTCATATCGGCTCCAACATCATCCCCACGATGCAATCGCTTCCCGATGAGGCAAAGCGTCTGATTCTCGATAGCGGTAACCATATCGACTATGTATCGCAGTGCCTCATATTCAACCCTTCGACTGGCGAAGCCAACTCCTGGGTACCCTCCATCAGCGATGTGTTCGCTCATGACTGGGAACTCGTAAAAGAAGCTCCTAACAACAAAAAGTAAGTATATGTATAAGACCCTCCCACAACTGGTTGACGAAATCAAGTCCGCCATCAGTAGCTTCAACGAAGATATGGCAAAAGCCGTTGAAGGTAACAAGTCCGCAGCACAGCGCTCACGCAAGCAGTCTCTCAATCTGGAGAAACTGTTCAAGGAGTGGCGCAAAGTCTCGGTCAACATGTAAAACATCATCCCAACTCGCAGATGGAGGTATGGAGCTTCTGTATCTCCATCTGCTTAACCTATCCGATACCCATTACCATAAAAAGATAGAACAATGAGTACAAGTACTCCTAATATTGTGATGTTCGGCAATCTTGCCAAGCAGATAGCCGACACTTACGAAAAGAAGAATACCGATTATGGCAACTCATTTACTGACAGCGTAGAACGTTACGGATATGTAGCCGGAATTGTCAGAATGTCTGATAAGTTCCATCGTGCCGAAAACCTCCTTATCGGAGGCAAGGAAGCCCTCGTCAATGATGAGAGCGCCGTCGATACGCTGCTTGACCTTGCTGCATATTCCATTATGTTAGCGATGGAAGTTCTTAACCGTAAAAAGTAAGCAGATGGAAATAACAGTAACGAAATACACAGACGAAGCCCTGATGCGTAGAGCTTGCGAGATGACTTTCAACGGCAAGTCGCATCAGTCGCTTCTCTCGATATACAAGTCTGAACACTCGCCTGCCCGGACACAGTTATTCTGGATTGAGTTCATAGATGTTCCTCTCTTTGTCGCCACTCACTTCATCCGGCACCATGTCGGTGTTGTTCCATTCGAGTTGAGCCGCAGGGATGACCGTAGCAATGATGTTACGTTTGATGTAGCGATCAAGTCCGTCAATGACCAATTGACCGACCTGCTCGATCACATTCTCAAAGGTGAGAATGACATAGCCCAGTGCCTCATCACTGTCATTCAGGATGAGCTTGATTCGTGGACGGAGAAGTACGACCGCATGGTTCCTGTTAAACTCGGTCTGTGCATCAACGCTCAGTCGTTGATTGATATGTCAAAGCTGAGGCTCTGCAACATGGCTCACGTTCTGACCATCAAAGCCATGAGAGAAGTCAAAGCAGAGGTAGCAAAGGTAGATGAAGCTCTCGCAAAGATGATGGTCAGGAAGTGTGTCTATCGAGGTGGAATATGTGGTGAGCCTCATCCATGCAAGTTCAATCGCACCCCGGCTTTCCGCAAGGAGTTTGCCGAATATATGTCTTCATTCTCTGAAGATCAAAGACCTTACAATTATGAGCATTCCGAGTAGATTGTCACCGGAGAAAGCAGATGAGTTTATGAGTTTCATCCTTGAAAAAGTATGCTCCCTCACCGGCAATGCTTCCTGCGCAATAAAGTCCGCAAGCAGAAAATGGTCTTTGATGTATGCTCGTTATATATTCTTTGATGTAGCGACGAAATTCCATATAAAGCCATCCAAAGCCGTCACCTTTATAGGTCGCAATCGGACACTCATGTATCCATACAAACAAGCCGTAAACGACCTCTATGATGTAAATGCTCAGTTTCGGGTCGATTGCAATGTGGTGTATGAAAGCACCTTTGAACATTTCGATTGTGATTATGGAAGAACTTGAAAAGAACCCACGCAGAATGACAGTTGAGGATGTCGAGATACTTGCCCTCAGATGGATGAAGGACAAGACGTTCCTCAACAACCGCAATGTCGCCTGTTTCATAGAAGGATTTGAGGTTGCCCGCAGGTACCTCATCTCTCATTTCGCTGAAATGCTTCAGGAGGAAGGACTTCACTATATGCACGAGTATGCCAGAAAAAGAATATCTGACCTTTGCAATGCAGGTATTCCTCTTACGCCGGACCACAATCGGGAAATGTCTGCTGCCAAATATGTAGGGGAGCTACTGATTGAAGCATCACACCAGATCAATGAAAACAAGGTGCTGTAATGACTATGAAGTATCTCCATCCATATCTCTATGAGATAGTCCACGACCTCGTTCAGCAAAGAGTTGCTGATAATAAATTTCCGTTTGTAGCGATAGCCACTGATGTTAAAGCCAAAGTCCTGTCCGATGTCTCCACAGCTCTTGACGAGATGGTTCAGGAATGTCTGTTGGCTCGTTCAAGCAATGTCAATGGTATTGGATTATATAGAACCCTTAAAGAAAAAGAAGATGAAAACGATAATGTTCAACGATGAACCGTATGGACTGACTGATGCAGTCCTTATCGGCATCAAGACACATACCAGAAGAATTGTGCCTGACTCCCATCTAAAAGCTTACGAAAAGTATAAAGCCGAGAATAAAGGTGCAGCGATGTCGCTGTCTGACTTCCTTATTCGTCGGGGATATGCCCGGTTTGTAGTTGGTGAGGTTGTTGCCATAGCTCAAAGCTATAAGAGCATCGGTCTGTCTCCATCCTTCGTCCATGCTAAGAATGATCACGAAAAGAAACATCACACCAGCACTCCTGTCGGAAAGCAAGCCGGCTGGAATAACAAGATGTATGTAGCCGCAGAATTCATGCCTCATCACATCAAGATTATAGGTGTAAGAGCTGAAAAGCTACAATCTATCTCGGATGAAGATATTGCCGCAGAAGGCGTGATAACCATCATACCCGGCAAGGAGTACACAACCTGCCCGACAAAGGAGAGCGCAAAGCTGCTTGCCAAGAGCCTCCGTGGAGCCTATCAACAACTGATTGACGGGGTGTCAAAGAAGCAGATCTTTCGCAAGAACCCCTATGTCTATGTGTTCGTGTTTGAGCTTGTGGACTGACATTTTCGGTGTATTGTCTATATGATTATCCATTCAAAATAGCCATAAGTTAAACTATGTTTCTTGTTTTAATAAGCTGCAAATTAAATGATTATATGTTTTCGCACAACTAAAACATTGATTAACTTTACAGTAGAAAAAAAATCAAAGAAGATGGAAACAAGATATATAAGTCCAGAGAAATTCTCTAAGGTCAGCAAAGGCAAGAAGGTTATCCACTACCCGAATGAGTGGATAAAGGATGTCAACGGCATCCGGTATCATATAGTCAATCCCAATATGGAATACAAGATTTCAGAGCTTGAACAGAAGTCTTATCCCTGGTACCTCGGAATGACCTTTGATGATTATTCAAAGACAGTAAAGGAAATGTTCGGAGATGACGATGCAAGAGTATTCGTCCTTGAATGTGATTGGTTCCCGACAGAGCTTGTCGCCGGCATCAATAATGGCAGATACAGCAACACATCATCGCTCTCGCGCAAGACGGGATGGATTCGCACCTTTGGCGCCATAGAGCTGTTCAGAGCGGAGATGGTCAAAGAAGCAATCTCCATCCTCAACAAGCACGGATTTAAGTTCGATATGTCTCAACTTCGTAAAGCAGTTTAAGAGTCATGGAAAATGTATTTAATACTGGTGCCAATGGCATCATCATAGAAGGTAAAGTATATGAATTAGTTCGTTCCAAATATGGAGGTTGCCACAAATGCGCAATATATGAACTCTGTTCAGAAAAGTTGGCAAGATTCGGAAGCCAACCGTGTTTGATATTCGACAGGACGTCGAGAAGCCATGTGATATTGTCGAAGGAATTGACCGACAGACTAAACAACTTACTTCATAGCTCAAACAAGTCTTAACCCGATGGAAAAGTATAATAAAGATTATGCCTACTGCGTAGGTCCAAACTACTTCGGAGGCCCAGACCTCTGTAAGAATTGCAGAAGGCACATTCCATTCTGCGAGCCTGTTCAAGAAACTCTAACGTGGACGATGCCCCAGTATGACGAAAAGACTGGTACCTGTCCGCTCCACGAACCTAAAGCAAATAAAGTTTAAGACAATATGAAGACAGTAAAAGAATTGTTGCAAACGGCCGGTTGCCGACCGATGACACTCGTCTTTGAAGGCGACCAAAAAGTCAGTGGGCTTCTCTCCGAGGTCAGAGTTGACCGAGAGAAAGACATAGAAGGAAAGTTCTTATATGACATCCGACACTCCGACAATGATTGGTGTGACCCTGCAACTCTTGAAAAGAAGGTGATTGTAAATTGGTTCGGCACCCTTATAGTTGACAAACCTATACAAGCTCTTGAAGGTCCAGACAGACCTTACAAGGAGATTGTTGATTGGAGCTACGATGACGAATACTAAATATGATTGCCGCTTTTATTGCGCTAAAGGCGGTCATTGCGAAAAGACACGCAGCAGTATTCCTGGTTATTGCACTTCTGTCTACGGGTGTTCTCATCCCAATGATATAAGTAAATGCCAGTACAATCAGATAGCAAGCGAGTGCATCCACTATCGCGGACATTATCAGTGCGCCCGGACAGTCCGAGGCCTTTGCACCTGCAAGCTATATAACTCAGACACCTGCGCATTTCATAAAAAGAAATAAGAATGACAATACTTAAAGAAACAAGGCCAGTTGCCCGGAAAGAACATAAGTGTATGTTCTGCTACGGAACCATCCACAAAGGTCAGAAGTATCTTCGCCAGACCAATGTCATTGATGGTATAGTCGGAGATTGGGTTTGCCATCAGGAATGTCAGAATGTCGCCAAAGCACTTGATATGTATGATGATTGCGATCCTGACTATGGACTATCAGACGAGATGTTCAATGAGAGTATAAATCAGTACATCTACGATGAACACTATGACAGTGAGACCGATGATGTTCAAGCCGAATGGCAGGGGCTAACTCGCTATGAGGAAGTGTGCAAAATCCTTAACGAATTAGATGCAGAATCGAAATGAGTCACCTCGGAATACCAACCATCAACTACATCATGCAAAAGAGTGGTCGTAAACCGACCGCTTGTAGTTGCGAGAAATGTAAGTCACAATGCCACACTCCCTGCCTCGGCACCCCGGAGGACATCGAGCGCCTCATTGATGCCGGATATAAGAATCGGCTTGCGCCAACAGAATGGCTCGTAGGTATGTTGTTCGGTGTCATTGACCGCCCGGTCCTAATGCTTCAGGCGAAGATTGAGAACGGATGGTGTACCTTCTACCATGACGGGAAGTGTGAACTTCACGAACAAGGTTTGAAGCCCACGGAAGGTAAGCTCTCTCATCACTCCATCAGGATTGATAATTTCGACCCGAAGAAAAGCCTCTCTTGGCTCGTCGCCAAAGAATGGCTCCCATTACAGAACGAACTACGAAAATTAGAAAGTCATATATAATTATGAACTACACAACAACTGAAGACAGCGAAGCCGCCCACCTCTGTGAGATTTACGATGATGATGGCAATAGCTCATACGAGGATTTCATTGCGGAAAGAGAGTATGGCGTTGCTCACGATGAGCGTCACTACAAGCTAAATAAGAAAGCTAAAGTCGGCACAAAGATAGTCTGTGCCGGGCCGAAATGCAATAACCGTTTCGTCAAGAAATCCTATCAGCAGTGTTTCTGTTGCACTCGGCATAAAGACCAGTTCTGGAATCGCAGAGAGGCACATTTCGGATATAGGAAACCAATATAACAAATCATCAAATTAGGAGAAGAAGTATGAAAATTCATAAAATTATCAAGGTGCCGACGGGTGAAATCTACGTCGCACAAGGAGAGAAAGGACTGCTGGAGTTCCTGACGGTTGGAGACTACGGCAAGGACGCGAACATCAAGGCTGACTTTCTCGGCATAACGAGGGAGCTGAACGGAGTGCCTAACGGCAAGCCTATGCCGCTTACGGAGAAATTGGTTATAACCATCTCTACGCAGTACGGATGCTCGATGGGGTGTAAGTTTTGCGACGTGCCGAAAGTAGGGGCAGGTCGAAATGCCACGCAGGCTGACCTGCGAGACCAGATATTGACCGCAATCCGTCAGCACCCCGAAGTAAAGCATACCAAGCGACTGAATATCCACTATGCGCGTATGGGAGAACCGACGTGGAACTACCATGTGGTTGTTAACGCCCTGCTTCTGCACGATATTGTCAAGCCTTATATCGGAGACTCGCTTATACACCCCGTTGTAAGCACGATGCTTCCGAAAAACAACCGAGGGCTGCGCGAATTTCTGCGTCAATGGACGGATAAGGTAAAGAATGGGGTATTCAACGGAGATGCCGGACTGCAATTCTCTATCAATTCCACGGACGATAAGCAGCGCGAGTATCTGTTTTCGGGTAATTCGCTTCCCCTTGAGGAAATCGCCAAAATAGGCAGAGAGCTGCCTATACCCCTTGGACGCAAGTATGCGCTCAACTTCGCCCTCGCTGACAACAGCATCATGGACGGCAAGCGTCTGCGTGAGTTATTCGACCCCGAAAAATTCATGTGCAAGATTACTCCGTTGCATCGCACCGCAAGCTGTGAGCAGAACCACATAGCCACGACTGGCGGCTATGAGCTGTTTACGCCGTACATGACTGTAGAAGAAGATTTGAAAGCGCACGGATTCGACGTGATAGTGTTCGTGCCGTCCTACGATGAGGATAATGGCTTAATCACCTGCGGCAACGCTATCCTTTCTGGCAAGTTGCCGACAAGCACGTATGAACTTATCGAAAACGAAAGATGAAGATAACACCAAAAATCCGATTTGTGTCAGGCAGTTTCGATACAAAGGAAGTCAAGCTCGTACTTGTTCCGAGCGACAATCACGGCTTGGTAGAGTTGTGCGTCAAAGAACCCGGCAGCGGCTGGAACATCCCCATCGGTGAGATAAAGCTATACAGCAGTGACCTCTATGTAGACTTCAAGGCGACACTTGAAGATGCAACCAAATTTGGTGAAGAAATCTGCCGCCGATTCAACGAATTTCCCAAAGACCAGAAGCTATGACCCAAGAAGAATTTATATCAGGCTTCAACGCCCTGAAAGCCCAAAGGCAAGAAATTGATCGCAAGGTCGCAGAACTTAACGAAGAATATATCAAGTCGCTTCCGTTCAAGGTCGGGGACTGCGTAAGACTCCATAACAAGTTTGGCAAATTGGAAGTCGAAAAGGCATGGATAACCTCTATTGAAATGTACCCATTTGGTCCTTTGTTAAACGTGAAATTTGTCCGCCCAAAAAAAGATGGTACTAAGTCTCGCAGAGAGGAACGTGCCTGGTGGGATTTCAACCCGGAAAATGTAGAACTTCTAAACGACGAATCATGTTAACCGACGACCAAATCACCGCCCTCGCCCGCGAGTATGCGGAGCTGACTGACGGTTCCCCTGCTGACATAGCCTATATAACCGCAATAGCAGAAAATACCATCCGCTTTCTAATCCGCCGCTTATGTCTTGTGGAGAGGGAGAAGCTGAAAGCCATCCGATTCCGAAAGGTTTACAGCGCAGATGATGTAAGGAGTAAATTCACGGAAGAATGTCTGATTGACGCACTCTTTCCCGAAATCGCAAAGGAGGTACAGGGATGAAATACAAAGACGGCGTAGCAGTGAAAATCATAATCTACACCGGATGTCTTGCAGATGCCACAATCTATTACCGCTACGATATGCCTATGCGTATCGTGGAGAAGTGGAAATGGTACTTTGAATATCTAACCGCCATCGTTAAACGTTCCAATCCACGCCGAAAGGTCGAGCTTACAATCTGCGCTCAACAATCATGCTTGTGCGGATCTGACTATGTGAGCGAACGCACAAAGAATCTGCTCCGCTCCAAAAACATCAAACTCAAAAAGCTCCGTATGGGCGAAATTGAGGATGACCTATTCAGCATGGCGAAAGATGACAACGATGCCAAAATCGAATCGGTCAGACGCGAGATAGAAGCTCTTGAGCGTGGCGAGTTTAACTACTATGTGCCACCAACTTATATCAATAAAATCAAATCGTATATAAAATGACACAACCCGAATACGAACAGAAGAAGCGCGAGTGCTGGGAAGAGTTCTGTGATGAACACTTGTTTGACCCACACAACATCGTCACTCAAGGTATTTTTGGCTACGCTTTCGACCGCGCCTTTGTCCTCGGCAAGCAGGAGAATGACGCGGAGAAGAAATCCGCATTGACTGACAAAGAAGTGTATGCTCTTGAATCGGCAATCTCTGAATTGGAGTCTCTTATAGAGGGAACTTTGGATGAAGATTACCACAATGAGCAGAAAAACGTCATCAGAGCACTCAAAAGAATAATCAAGAAATACGAGAAGAAATGAAAGCGCGTAGAAAATCAGATTGCGAGATAATCGAAGTCAAAGAATGGCGCGGTGCTTCCGATGTCATTTACTCCTCGCTCGACATGAACCAATTCTATCAAGCATCCGACCTTGACTTCAAAGTAGATGATGGAAAGGAAGATGAAACTTGCAACATTGAAAGTTCAGAAGCTAATGTTGATAGCGTAAAGCCAAATATAGCCGACCCGAAGTATCACGTAGGTGACATTGTTCGCTTCAAATACTGCTGCACACCTTACCGCATTGATGGTTTTAAGATGTTAGATGGTGCGATTCTGTACCAGGTAGGTGAGGTCTGGGCAGCAGAATCCGACCTCGAACCCTACGCCGAATCGACCGATAATCCAATTCCCTCCAATTCGGGGGAATTAAACTCTCAAGAGGCTAACAGCCAGCCCGACCACATTCTCAAAGCCAGCTTCTCAAAAGAACTTAGACTGAATATCGCAACTCAGTTTTGCACTGCCATGCTCTCCAATCCTGCACTCACCAATCTGATGACGGCACCAGGGAACATAGCTGAGCTTGCTATCAAGTCAACCGACATATTCCTTGATAAATATGAGAAAGGAGTAACTGAATGAAATTGCATCGCTTTTTTAAGAGCTATTACCTTTCTCTCACATTGTTAGGTGCAGTGGGCACTGTCATAGCTACATTGCATCGTGATTATTTAATTGCTATTGCAATACTCATATACACATTCATAGCTCATGTTTGCTACGATTACCACAAGAACAAAATAAATCAGTATGAAAATGAAAAATAAGATAGCGAAAATCCTTCGCAAATTGGCTGATAAGATTTCGCCGGAAGGAAAGTATCTGCCTCCTCTTAATTGTAAAGTAGGAGAGCTGAAACTCTTATGCGTAGGGTATCAATATCCCAAAGGCGCAAAGATGTTGGACTTCGACATGATCCGTTACCGCTTGACACAGCTCTTGGCGAAGGACCTTGTATGCAACAGAGCAATCCTGTTCACCGTAAATGACGGAGATCCATACATCAACACAATCGAAGCAAAGCTCTATGTTAAACGCCCCGAAAATGTAGATTGCTATGAGGAAATATAAGTTTAGGGGCAAAAGCGCTGACACCAAAGAGTGGCTTGTCGGCGCATTGGTGCCAAACGGGAAGCGCCCTTGTATCGCCCCATTCGGAGAACTCTTTCATCTTGAAGAGGTCAGCCATGAAACCGTCGGCCAGTTCGTTGAGTTGACCGATCGAAACAAAAGAGAAGTCTATGAAGGAGACATCTTGAAGTGGAAAGAGTATGACTTCGAGAAAATAGGTGTTGTCATTTGGAGCCCATCTGGTGTATTCATCGGGCACCCAAGAGAACATGGAATACAGTGTATCGGTGTCGCCAGTACCATCAAAGAAACCGAAATAATCGGCAACATTCATGACAACTTAGATTTGTTGAAAGGAGCTTCAAATGGATAATGATTTAGAAAGAATTATATCAGAGATGTCTAAGGTTGACCTTCTGTCTGAAACTGATAAAATGATGGAGCGTATTAGGTTAGGCGAAATCAAATATAATTCGCTATCAGAGGTGTCTGTGGAACAGATCAAGAATGATAGAATCAAGTATCTTTCAGATTGTCTCGCAATACCTGTCCTTACAGATCCCAGAACCATCATACATATCGGCATTGACTTCGCTAAACAAGAAGCTCCGTTGTCGAAGTGGCAAAGATTTAAGAATTTCATCAAACGTATATGTAAGATATGAAAGTAAAGAACACTCCCTTAGCTATGGATGCAGACGATGTAGCTCTGCTCGCAATTGCTCGCCTTCGTGGTAGTGGAAAGCTCAACGACAAGAATGTTGATTGTTTCATTCAAGGCTATAAGACTTGTACTGAAGCTTTGTACATGGTGGCTAAGCTCATCCCGATTCTGAAATATCATCACAAACAGTTCTCAGAAGTCGAGAAAGGCATTGCTGACTATATTGGATATGCAGACCTCCGGCGCGGTTATAATGCCGAAGAACGAGATCGGATAGAGCGAGCAGAGAAAATCGCCGATGCGATGCAAAAACTCATCGAGGTACTGGAGGAAGGAGGCGAAAAATGAGCTATCCCAAAGTAGAAGGTCTCTCGGAGCAAATGCCGAATGGTGTTGTCGCCACCTCCGACCTCTACCTGTGCGACTCCTGCCGGAACGCCGCCAAGACGGTGCATCATACCTGTCAGGTCAACAGTATGCTTCCTGTCTTACTGATAATGTCTAACCACCGCTTTTGTCCCCTCCACAATAAGACGGAGAAGGAGATAGAAGAATGGAGAAATCAGAACAAGCAATGAGTACATGTAAATTCAGAGGCGCGAAAGTTGCCGGAGATTACTGGTGGTATGGCTCCCTCGCATACTTTCCCGATAGCCAAACCGCACACATCATCCCATGCGGAACGTGTAAGGGAGATCAAGTCATTTGTGATTTTGTAGAGGTAGATAGAGATACGGTCGGTCTTTACACTGGACTGATCGACAAGCACGGAAATGACATCTACGAAGGAGACGTGATAGAAGACGGAGACCTTCGCTATGAAGTCTGCTGGTACGACGACATCGCCGCATTTATGGCGGAGGATGTAGAGTCGAACAAGCCGTTCCTCATGTCCGACCTTGATTTGTCCCAAGTCGAAATCATCGGCGACATCCATACATCACCGGACTTGCTGAAAGGAGGTTGTAATGGCTGAATCATCCCCACTGGAATCTAAGATGTGTGGCTGCTTACTGCATCACGGAAGAAGGGAAGCCGTTCTACTGCGCAGTTTATTAGCTCTACACCTTTGTCAAGTTGAGCGACAAGGCTTGCTCGGATTACATCCCCACGAAGAAAGGAGAAGGATATGATTGTAAAGTCGTATTCAGTTTACTGCGATCTATGTGATAAACCACTCGGATGCTTTTATGGCTATAAGCCTTCCTATACCAAGTTGCGTGCCGAAGGTATCAAAATTGTAATCAATAATGGCAAAGCTCAGACGCTCTGCCAGAAGTGTTTCAACCTTATACGTCAGCCTCATTCATAAGTTGCTCCAAAGTCTTATCGGAAGCAACAGCATCAAAAACCTTGCGGATAGCCTTGTCAGCTATTCGCTTGTTTATTCTGATGTAGAAGTTCAATGCCCTTCGCGGATTTGCCGGGGCATCCCCCAGACAATATTCGATAATTGAATCTTTAATCATAAGCTCGTTTGAAAGTTGTGCGAAAGTCTTTCTCGCAGAGTAGAACACCATCTTGTCAATCCCAAGTGTCTCCCTGATTTTGCGTAAGTAGTCATCGGTGATATGCTGGATTGACTTTTTTGTTTCCCTGCCGTAGAATCGTAACTTTCCATCCTCACACATATATTTGTCAATGATGGCACGAGCTTCAGGCTGTATTGAAAATTCCGTTTGTTCGTTAGGGTTGCGTCTGCTCTTTGTCTTTACTCGGATAAACTTCACGAACTTCTTTGTCAAGTCGAGTTCCAGAATATCTGCCAAATTCATTCCGCATAGATAGAAAGAGAGCATGAAGATATCGCGGGCACATTCTTCCCATTTCCCAGTTACCTCCATGTCTCTGACCTCACGCAGTTGATCAAGCGACAACGCAATGTCTCTTGCCAATGGCGCCTGCTCCTTATAGTCAAAGAATGGTGGAATATCATACTTTGCGTAGCCGTGTGTTGTTGCGAAATAAACCAGTCGCCGGATGACACCGATTCGTATACCGATAGTAGTTTCTGACAAGCCCTGCTTTTTCAGGTGGCTCTTGTAGGCATAGAGCATCGCAGAGTCAAGCATCGAGAGAATGAAATTCTTACCCGCATACTCAATGAAACGTTTGATGCCATCGTCGTGAAGTCTTATTGTTCCCTTCGACCATGAGTGCTGTTTCACACGAAGCATTTCAAAGTTGATTTCCTCGACCGTCCGGATTGTTCCTTTGGTCATCTTGTGCTTTATGACCTTTATGAGCTGAGAGCAAGTATATGCGTCCCAGTCCTCCAAAGAGTCAAAGATTGTGTAGATTTTGTTCAGTTCTGTCCTTAACTGCTGATTGATGTAGGCAGCATTAGCCATATTGACCACGACACCGTTGCGCAGGTTCTTTTCCCCTTCCACAACGAATCGGGTAGGGATATAGCGGGTGGTCGAATTGTGTGAGACCGCGATGCGGATTTTGTTAGACCCGTCGGCTCGCTGTTTCGCTTTCAATATGACTAATCGTAGGTTCATTTTTCAGGACAACAAATCGGTTCGGATTTTAAGTGAAATGCCGGTAAACGGACAATAAACGGACAACAGAATCACCCCCACTTCTGGAGATGATTCTGTCGTAAGTATCTGAATGGCTCCGCAATGTGTTGATCTGCATTATCGAAGTCATTATTGATGAGTGGCTTACATCATGCCGCCCATGCCACCCATTCCGGGAGCGGGCATTGCGGGAGCAGGATTCTCCTCCTTCTTCTCGGCGATGACGCACTCGGTGGTTAGGAACATGCCTGCGATTGATGCGGCGTTCTCAAGAGCTACGCGTGTCACCTTGGCGGGGTCGATAACGCCAGCTGCGAGAAGGTTCTCATACTTGTCGGTGCGGGCATTGTAACCGAAGTCACCTTTACCCTCCTTGACTTTCTGCACGACTACAGCACCTTCCACACCGGCGTTTGCCACGATCTGACGGAGGGGCTCCTCGATAGCGCGCTTAACGATGAGTATACCGGTGGTCTCGTCATCGTTGTCGCCCTTAAGACCCTCAAGCTTCTCGACGCAACGGATGTAGGCTACACCTCCGCCGGGCACGATGCCTTCGGCGATAGCGGCACGTGTTGCGCTCAGCGCATCGTCAACACGGTCCTTCTTCTCCTTCATCTCAACCTCTGAGGGTGCACCGATGTGGAGCACTGCCACACCGCCGGCGAGCTTGGCAAGACGCTCCTGGAGCTTCTCGCGGTCGTAGTCGCTTGTGGTCTGTTCGATCTGGGTCTTGATCTGTGCCACGCGTGCGGCGATGGATTCCTTGTTGCCTGCACCGTTGACGATGGTTGTGTTCTCCTTGTTGACGGTGATCTTCTCGGCGCGTCCGAGATAATCGAGAGTGGCGTTCTCAAGCTTCATGCCCTTCTCCTCGGAGATGACAACACCGCCGGTGAGAACTGCGATATCCTCAAGCATCTCTTTGCGGCGGTCGCCGAAGCCGGGAGCCTTGACAGCGCAGATCTTGAGTGAGCCGCGCAGACGGTTCACAACCAGGGTGGCGAGAGCTTCCTGATCGACATCCTCGGCGATCACGAGCAGCGGACGTCCGCTCTGAGCCGTAGCTTCGAGGATAGGAAGCATATCCTTGAGGTTGGAGATCTTCTTGTCGAAGATGAGCACGTAGGGTGAATCCATCTCGCACTCCATCTTCTCGGGATTGGTCACGAAGTAAGGTGATATGTAGCCGCGGTCGAACTGCATGCCCTCCACGATGTCGACGGTGGTCTCAGTGCCCTTGGCTTCATCGACGGTTATCACGCCCTCTTTCTTGACTTTCTTCATAGCCTCGGCGATCAGGCGACCGATAGCCTCGTCGTTGTTAGCCGATACGCGTGCCACGTCTTCGATTTTCTTGAAGTCGTCGCCCACCTCTTCTGCCATGCCTTTTATGTTCTCGACCACAGCAGCTACAGCCTTGTCGATACCGCGCTTGATGTCCATCGGGTTGGCTCCGGCGGCTACGTTCTTGAGTCCGACATTGATGATGCTCTGTGCAAGCACTGTTGCGGTTGTTGTTCCGTCACCTGCGTCGTCGCCGGTCTTGGAGGCTACCTCCTTGACGAGCTGCGCACCCATGTTCTGGAACGGATCTTCGAGCTCAACCTCGCGTGCCACGCTCACACCATCCTTGGTGATGTGGGGAGCACCGAACTTCTTCTCGATGATCACATTGCGTCCTTTAGGACCGAGGGTTACCTTTACGGCGTCGGCAAGAGCGTCGACACCTTTCTTGAGCTCTTCGCGAGCCTTTATCTCAAATTTTATTTCTTTAGCCATGATAGTGGTTCTGTTTTTAAGGGTTGATTAATGTTATTAATCGATCCGGATTGATCCGGAAGGGGAGTGTCAGTCAGCTATGATCGCAAGGATATCGCTCTGACGCATGATGAGGTATTTCTCACCTTCAAACTCGATCTCCGTACCTGCATATTTGCCATAGAGTACGGTGTCACCGGGTTTTACTGTCATTTCTTCATCCTTTGTGCCGTTGCCGGCTGCGAGGACGGTGCCTTTGAGGGGTTTCTCCTTGGCGGAATCGGGGATTATGATCCCTGCCATTGTCACCTCTTCGGCGGGAGTGGGGTTGATGAGCACTCTGTCTGCCAGTGGTTTGATGTTCATGATGCTTTTATATTTTTAGTAGTTTGTTTTTTATGTTCTGTAGATATTGATTGCATACTGCGTGCCAAACCGTAAGGCTGTCACATCGGTCTGCCATTTTGTCAATGAACTCATTTAAAACTTTTATTCGTATTCGGCAAAAAGTTTGAATGAGATCTGTCCAAGGGATGAAACAACCATGGCTGTGCAAAAGTTGAATGCCGCCACATGGTGACATTATGTCAGAACGGAAACAGCAGCGGCAACACAATCACCATTATAGCGCCGAGTATCAGCTGCAACGGCAACCCGACCTTGAGGTAATCAGAGAATACGTATTGACCGGCAGGCATTACCAGCGCGTTGGGCGGAGTGGAGAATGGTGAGGCGAAGCAGAGGCTTGCGCCGAATGTCACCGCAAACAGGAATGGCAGCGCGCTTACGCCGAGAGCCGAGGCGCTCTGCAACGCTATCGGCGCGAGCAGCACCGCTGTTGCGGTATTGCTTATGAACAGTGTCATTACCGATGTCGTCAGATATATTCCGGCGAGAACCGGCAGCGGTCCGAGCGAGCCGAGTGAGCCGACGAGTGTGGATGATACCATTTCCGAGATACCTGTTTTCTCGAGTGCGAACGACATTGGCATCATTGCCGCTATAAGTATCACGCTCTCCCAGTTGATGTTTTTGTATGCATCCTCCACGTTGCGGAAGCATCCGCAGAGTATCGTGAGTATGGCGGCGCAAAGCACGGCGATGACAGGCGGAACGAACTCGAATATCAGTGCCACTATCATAGCCGTCATTATAAGTGCGGCGAGCGGCGCTTTGTAGTCGAGTGTCACCTTGGCTGCTTCTGCGAGCGGCTGACCTAGCACAACCCATGTCGATTGGTCTGAGTTCAGCCCTCCGATAGCTTCCCAGCTGCCCTGCACGAGCAGCACATCACCTTCGTGCAGTCGTATCTCGGCAAGATCGGCAGTAAGGTATGTGTTCTTGCGGCGTATCGCAATGACGTTCACTCCGTACCGGCGCCTGAAGCCTATGTCGGCTATGGTTTTGCGCTGTATGGGTGAGTTGGGCATCACGACAATCTCCGCGAGTCCGATGTCGTAGAAGTCGTTGAGCTGCGCGCCGTCTGATACCAGTTCAAGACCGTATGTTGATACGAACCGCTCCACATCCGGCAGGTCGCCGCGCAGATAGATGCTGTCGCCGCCATGTATTACCGTCGTAGGCTTTGGCGCGTACTGTGCTATCTTCTTCAGGATCTTGTGATGTCGGTCGGCACGGCGCACCTCCAAGACATCCACGCCATAGTCGGCGCGCAGATTCGCCTCAGCTATGCTTTTGCCGGCGAGCGTTGAGTTGTCCGGTACGGAAACCGAGAAAATGCCGGTCGAGAGATTATATTCCTCCACAAGCTCCGTCAGCGATTTTGTGCCTTGCCGACGCGTGTCGCTGTCCTTGTGCCGGCGGTTCAGGAACCATTTGCTGAGAGGTATCAGCAGGAGCGTGCCTGCGGCTACACAGATCAGACCTCCGGGTAGAAATGTGAAGAATGTCAGCGGCGCATTGCCTGCCTCCTCCCACACTTCAGCTATGATAAGGTTTGGAGGTGTGCCTATGAGTGTCATCATTCCACCCATACTGCTCGCGAAAGCAAGCGGCATTAGGAAGCGTGAGGCGGAGATGCCGCTTCCGGCTGCCATGCTCACTACGATAGGAAGCATGAGCGCCACGGTGCCGGTGTTGCTGACAAAAGCGCCTATGAATGCGGTGGCGCCCATGACAAGCAGGAAAAGCCTGAGTGGACTGCTCCCTCCCAGAAGCAGGAGTTTGGCTCCTATGATCTTTGCAAGACCGGTGTTGAATATCGCTCCACCGACTATGAACAGTCCGACCATCATCACTACGATGGAATTGGAGAACCCGGACAACGCTTCGGGGACGGTGATCACTCCGCCGAGCACGAGGGCAAGCAGGGCTATGAGTGCCACGATGTCGGCACGCAGACGCCCCCACACGAAAAATACGGCAGCAAAAGCAAGGGTGAGAAGTGTGAGTATCATTGGCGCGCGGTCAGCGTATGAAGTTCGTCCACTGCTTCTGCTCGCGTTCAGGCACCGGCGCGTCGGCGAGCGCGCTGAGCATTCTCGCCATGTTGTGAGCGAGTGTGCGGATGGTCTGCAATCCTTCGGCGTCACCCTCAACCTCGTCGGGATCACGCCCGAATGCGAGATTCCAGTACTGTGAGGTGACAATCGGCATGTTGCTTATCGCAAAATATTTGTTTATGCGGTCAACAACCTCCACAGCTCCCGCACGGCGGCAGACGCCGACGGCTGCTGCCGGCTTTTTCGCCCGAGCGAGTAGAATAGGCGGTCCATAAGGGAGCATAGAGAGCCGTTGGGACCTGCATAATATGTCGGTGAACCGAATACAAATCCATCCACACCCTCCTCGAGCTTCTCACGTATGGTGGCATATACGCCTTGGTTGAACACGCACACGCCTGTCTCGTAGCATTTGTAGCAGGCAATGCACCCGGGGATGGGATGTTTGCCAAGATCGATGATTTCTGTGTCTATGCTGTAGGTGGCGAGGGTAGCAGCTACTTCCTCGAGCGCGCGGCGTGTGTTTCCCTTTGGATTGGGGCTGCCGTTGATGAGTAATACTTTCATGAGTGTAAAATTGTGGATATTTATACGTGTAAACCTTTTGGCTTTACATAACCGAACCGAATAACCCGGTTTTTGTTGTAATATATGGCAAAATTAACAAAAAAACAGCAATGAAACTCATTAATATACTATTTTCCGCCATATTGGCGACAATACCTGTAAATATGAATGCTCAGAAATCTTACATTTTTTATGCCGACGGTGTAGAAGAGGTCGAGGCGGTCGCTACAGTCGATGCACTCCGCCGTGCGGGAATGGACGTCGTAACAGTAAGTATCAAGGATACACCGGTGGTAACCGGAGCGACGCAACAGAAACTTATGGCTGATACGCTTATCAGCGAGGTCGATTTCTCGGATGCCGACTGGTTGATAGTGCCGGGCGGCGTGCCTGGCGCTCCGAATCTGCATGGAGATCCTGTTGTGAACGACGTGATAAAGCGTCACTGGAACAACGGTCGACGTGTAGCGGGTATCTGTGCCGGACCGGCGGTTGTCCTTGCCCCTATCGGGATTTTGAAAGGTCTGAAAGCAACCTGCTACCCTGGATTGGAGAGTAATCTTGCTGATGGCGGTGCAGAGTATGTCAAGGAGCCTGTAGTCGTCGATGGTCGTCTGATCACTTCCGAAGGTCCTGGCACGACCCTGCAGTTCGCCGGTGCTATCATCACCGCGACACTCGGCAAGGATAAAGCCGCCGAGGTTCTCTCCGGTATGCTCGTGGATAAGCAATAAAGGAGCTGGCATATCCGTTCTATTACCGGTTAGCGTCGATGCCCTCGATGCATTTCGTTTGAAAATTTGTTTCACTATTTATAGATGAAGAGGATAATTAGCTTGGCGGTAGTGTTCATGCTGCTTGCCTCATTGGCACTCGTTCTCCATGGCAGTCTGTTCGGATACAGACCTGGTATGGCGTCGGCTGACGGCGTCAAAGTGGAAACAGTGAGTGCTGACGGGAGTCTTGTGGTCAACACTACCGACCTTTGTCGCGATGTAGCCGGTTACGGAGGTCCGGTACCTGTGGAGATTTATCTTTCTGACGGACGTATTGATTCCGTTCGTGCTCTCCCCAATAGCGAGACTCCATCGTTCTTCGCGAGGTTGGAGCAAGCTGGGCTTTACCACGCATGGGACGGTCTGACGCCTGATGACGCTGCGCGGTTGCAGGTCGATGCGGTAACAGGTGCCACATATTCATCGCGCGCATTTATTACTAATGTGCGTGCCGGAATAGACGAGGTGATTGCCGGCAATGCCGCTCCCGCTCACTCCGGTTTCTCATTCAGTTGGAAACTTGCGGCTGTAGCGCTGGCTTTGATTCTTTGTGCTGTCGTGCCTCTATTCGCGCATGGCGGGGGAGTACGGCTCTCTTTGCAGGTGCTCAGTGTCGCGGTGCTCGGTTTTTGGGGAGGTACATTCATCGATTATGCCATGATGGTGAATTTTTTTGCCAACGGACCGATGTTTACCCTCGCAGGGATCGTCACTGTAATGATTCTGGTTGTCGGGTTCCTGTTCCCGTTGGCGGGCAAAGGCGGATGGTACTGTGCATGGGTTTGTCCGTTCGGCGCTTTGCAGGAACTTGCATGGCGCATCCCCGGGGTTAAGGTGCGTATCTCACCGCTTTTCCTGCGTAGGCTCGACACTTTCCGTCGCGTGCTTTGGGTGGTGCTCCTGCTGTTGCTGTTTGCCGGCATTGCCACGAGCTGGATTGACTATGAGATCTTCACCGCTTTCATCGTCGGAAGCGCATCATGGCTGATATTGACCGTTGGAACGGTATTTGTCGTGATGTCTGTTTTCATCCATCGTCCGTTCTGCCGTTTTGTGTGTCCCACAGGCTCTTTGCTTAAATATTTTTGAATATCCATATTACTTGATTACTTGCTAAGATTATGAACTCTAACTCCTGGATAATTCTACTGCTTGGCGCCGCCCTTGTGGCGGTCAGCATCCGGCTTGCCATATCTGTCAATTCCGGCTCAAAAGACAGCGCGGCGGCAATGTCCGATAGTCAGGCGGCGCTTGAAAACATAATGACGCGTGCGAGTGTGCGTGAATATACCGATTCTGTGGTTCCCGACAGTGTGGTGGAGAAGATACTGCGTGCGGGAATGGCTGCGCCTACCGCGGCAAACCGTCAGCCATGGCATTTTTTTGTCATAGAGAATCAGGCGGTGAAAGACTCGATAGCATCGGCATTCAAATATGCCAAGATGGTCAGCGGTTCGGCATTCGATGTGGTCGTTTGCGGAAATACAAACCTCATGTTTACCGGCGACACCCCCGTGCGCGGCAATTGGGTTCTCGACTGCTCCGCAGCCACTGAGAATATGCTGCTTGCCGCGCATGCTCTCGGAATTGGAGGTGTCTGGTGCGGAATCTATCCTGAAGACGACAGGGTCGCTGATCTTACCCGTATATTGTCGCTACCCGACACCTTGGTGCCTTTGAATGTAGTCTCTTTCGGCTATCCCAAAAAAACTGTGGTTCCGAAAGATAAGTGGGATGCCACCAAGGTGGACTATATACGATGACTCTACATCTGTCATTTGCTTAACTTTCTTTAACCCTTGACGGCGTGCAAATACCGTCAATCATAGTAATTTTGCAATAGACAATTGACGACGTGTACCGCACGCGATGCAATTGTTTATTGTCAGTCGGCATTCCACATCAGGAATCTACCGGGTGTCGCAAGCATGTGAGAGAGACCGCACCTCTATCAGACGCGGTTTTGGACAATGAAATAGCCTGAGTCGGCAGCATACTTGCAACCGTAGAAAGCCCATGGTTCCCGGATTGCCGATCTCTCGGTCAGTCAGTCATCGTAGGTTTCCTCCGGGAGCCGAGGATCATCAATATGTAGAAACTTTAAAAAGATTACCTAACGCAGAGAGCTACCCCAGCCACATAACAGTCTGAGCCTACACATGGCGACGCGGTCATATCGCTTTGACATACCCATGATCATACGCGATGGCTGCATCCTCAGGTCTCCGGCAATCATGCGCAGAGTCTTTACACTACATACTGTGATCAATCTCACGATGTACTGATTCGACAAATACCCATCTTAACTTATCTATAACGATATCTCTTTCATTAAATCAGCCGCAAGCCCGCATTAGTGTGCGACAGCGGTCTGCGCATGGATTCGGCATGTAGCCTCTGCCAGGGTGTCTTTTTTTACGATACTTTTATGGCAAGAATCGAAAAAAATAGTACTTTTGCAAAGTAATCCACGCCGATAGCCGCAATTCCGCGGTATGAGGCGGCGGATTGCGTAGAATTAGAAATGATGCGTCAGCCGTCAGACGCCTGTTCCCGAAGTCTCTTTGGAACTTCGCACATTCAGCAGAAGACACTGTTAGGGGATATATGCGTCGGCTGATGATACCGGGAAAATATTCCCCGGGAATGCTCCTGAGGAGGCTGTGACC
>OFFM01000329.1_pt1 | contig 42313 bp, 32 predicted proteins | sample 1521401 | NCBI WGS metagenome assembly OFFM01 (sample SAMEA3504118, study PRJEB24116) | mouse gut metagenome | biome: mouse gut; feature: mouse-associated habitat; material: faeces | place: Denmark | collected 2011
TGGATATTTTGGTCATAGCGAGGCATTGACTGCAGATGGTTTTCATTCTCTCGGAGATGTGGGAACAGATCTGATAATGCTTACGTTTGTAGGATTTTCATTTAAAAAAGCATCAGACAGTTTCGCATATGGTTATGGGAAATTTGAGACATTTGCCTCTCTTGTAATTTCCGGAATCCTGATTTTCATTGCTATAATGGTTACTAAAGAAGCTATTGAATCAATCGATAGCTATATGAAAGGTGACATTCTTCCGCGACCTGATATCTGGACTGTTGTTGCAATAGTATTTGCAATAATATGCAAGGAGTTTCTTTTCAGATTTTATAGAAAAGTAGGGAAGAACACGAGATGTAATGCAATGGTCTCAAGCGCATGGCATCACCGAAGCGATGCTTTTGCTTCGGTCGCGACACTTGCCGGGGTCTCTTTCGCCCATTTTCTTGGAGAGGAGTGGAGAATCCTTGATCCTTGCACATCGCTTGTAATCGTAATTTTTATTATAATTCCTGCGATAAGGTTATTTTTACCTGCATTCAGAGAACTAATGGAAGGCTCAATACCATTACATGATCTTGAGATAGCAAAAAAAACAGTAGAGAATCAAAAGGATGTTGTTTCACTCATAACTCTCAAATCAAGAAAAAGCGGACCGTTTCTAATCTTTGATGCTACAATAGGTGTCGCTCCACATATAACAGTTGAGCAGGGATATAGAATAGCATCTGAGATTGAAAATGCCCTTAAAGTTAAATTTGGTAAGAATATAATGGTCAGTGTTATAACAAAACCATGTTAAATTAAATCTTTAATACTATGAAAACCGGATTCTTCATTCCATGCTACGTGGATGCGCTCGCTCCACAGGCTGCTGATTCGGCATTACGACTACTACAGCGATTTGTGCCGGATATCGAAGTCATAGAGAAAGCTACCTGTTGTGCTCTTCCTCTTGCCGACATGGGTTATCGCAAAAAAGCATGTGGTATTGAGACCGGGGTAAGTCAATATCTTGACAAATATGACAGGATAATAGTTCCCTCTGGAATCTGTACTGACCAGTTCCGAAATCTTTTTAATTCCGCCCCGGATTCGGATGAGGTCCGTCATGTGCGGGAGAGTGTTTTCGAGGTTGTGGAGTTTCTGCATGACATACTGAAAGTTGATTCGTTACCGTGGGCTCATTTCCCCCACCGGGTGGCTCTGCATAATGGTTGCCATGCATTGCGGGGACTTCATGAGGCAAAACCGACAGAACTTGTAATGCCGGATTATTCAAAGACTGCCAATCTTCTTAGTCTTGTTGATGGCATAGAGATAGGCTATGCCACACGACGGGATGAATGTTGCGGATTCGGAGGAACATTTGCCATATGGGATAAAGAGGTATCGGGCCAGATGGGTCTTGACAAGGTAATGGATTATTACAGAAATGGGTTACGTTATGTCACTTCGGCAGATTGCTCATGTCTGATTCATCAACAGACAGTGGCGAATAAATATAATATACCTTTGAAGGCTTATTATATAGCAGAAATTTTAAATGGAGATGCGATATGAAACAGGTGGATCAAGTAAAATTAGGGAATGAATTCCTGCGGGATGTTGACCATCGTGTTAGTCATGACCGATGTCTGTGGGAAGCAAGAATGCGACGAGACAAAACCGTGTCTGCCATTCCAGAATGGGAAGAGATGCGAGAATTGGCATCTAAGGTAAAGCAGCATACGTTATCTCACATAGATGAGTATCTCCGCATTTTTGAAGAGAATGCGAGGAAAAATGGAATTCATGTGCATAGAGCCTCTGATGCTGAAGAGCACAACAAAATAATGCTTTCGATTCTTAAAAAGAATAATGTCAAGGTAGTAACGAAGGGGAAATCAATGTTGCAGGATGAATGTGGCATGCGCGAATATCTTGAACATCACGGCATTGATATATTTGAGGCGGATCTTGGTGAAAGGATTCAGCAGCTTGATAACCAACGGCCTTCCCATATTGTTATGCCTGCCATTCATAAGTTGAGAAAGGATGTGGCGCAACTATTCGCTGAAAAGCTTGGCAGTGATCCGGAAGAAGATGATCCATACTATCTTAACAGCGTGATGAGAAATGACATGCGAAAGAACTATGTCAAGGTAGATGCCGGCATGACAGGAGTGAACTTCGCAATAGCGGAAACCGGAGGGATTGTTGTGTGCACAAACGAAGGTAACGCTGATATCAGTGCGAACGTTCCTCCGCTATATATTGCGAGCATGGGAATCGAAAAACTTATTCCCGGCAAGAAGGAACTTGCATTATTCATCAGGATGCTTTCAAGAAATGCACTTGGTTTTGACATCACGCAATATACATCCCACTTCCATGGCCCTCGAAAAGGACAGGAAATGCATGTTATAATAGTGGATAATGGAAGGATGAAGAGAATCAAGTCTCCGGATTACCATGAAGTTATGAAATGTATCAGATGTGGTGCATGTATGAATACATGTCCTGTATTCCGTAGAACTTCAGGATTGAGTTATGACGCTCCTTACATGGGTCCGATAGGGATTGTGCTTGAACCGAGTTACGACCTGTATAAATATGCGCAGCTTCCGTATTCTTGCACTCATTGCGGGTCTTGTGGTGCAATCTGTCCGGTCAAGGTGCCTTTGTCTGATTTAATTTTCTATTGGAGAGATAAAGTAGTCGAGAAAGGTTATGATCTTAAGACTCATCGTCTTGAGATGGATGTGGCGTCTCTTGTGCTCAAAAATTCCACTAATCTTGCTCTTGCTGAAAAAACAGGATTGTGGGCATTGAAACATCTACCCAAAACTCTGACTGAATCACGTCTGAATCCATGGGCTGACTTCCATTCCAATCCGGAGCCTCCCGCAAAAACTTTCAGACAAATGCTGCATAAGGATGATGATAAAGAGAGTCGGAATAAAAGTGAGTCAGTATGTAAATGCACTCACGATTCCAACCCCGATGAAGAAATTGATTATTCGAACATCGCAAGACCTTTTATTCCATCTTATGCTGTTCTTGGTGATCCGGAAAAGAATTTCAAAGAAAAACTCAAGGGGTTTGATGGAGATTACATTGATTTCAAGTCAAGGTCTGAAGTGATTGAATGGTTAAATGGCCATATAGATAAGACAAAGAGAATTTATTCCTCAGTAAAGGAATTTCAAGCCGAGTTGACACCGTCCAATATAGACGATCCACATGATGCGAATGTAATTGATGTATGCGTGGCGGAGGGTGTTATCGGAGTTGGTGAAACAGGATCCGTCTGGGTCACTGATAAATCATTGGGATTGGCCGCTGCAGCATTGCTGTCGACAGATCTTTTCCTGCTGCTTGACCGGACAAAGATAGTTGATGGAATTCATGCGGCATATGATTTTCTTGACATAAAGTCTACTGCATATGGCTCTTTTTATTCCGGTCCATCGGCAACCGCAGATATCGAGGCTGTGCACATAACAGGAGCACAGGGTGAGATTTCACTTACTGTATTGCTTTATTGAATAAAAGAGGACGACTTCACACTGAAGTCATCCTCTTTTATTCAAATATGCTATTATCAATTAGAATTTAAAAGGTTTGTCTGATACGAATACTTTTATATCCTTAATAGATGCGGGAGCGTTACTTTCCATTCTCGGAAGATATTGAAGAGAAGAAAGAGTATGCTCTCTTCCAAGGTCAATCACGACGTAATGGGGGAACGCATCATGTTTCTTTGTGCTCCAATATGTAGACTCTTGTAAATCGAATATTTTATCTGCAGACCTGTTGACACCATCGACATCTTCACTGTCCGCATACATTACAGTCCAGGGTTCACGCGATATTCTTTCACCATTTGTATCTACAAGATACATTTCAGCGATCGCCGCTTTATTTTTGCCATCGTGAGCATTGTCAGCTTCAATGCAGACGTATCTTCCCTTAGCAGGAGCATCAAACGTTATCTCTTTCCAACCATTGCCGGCGGGGAAAGATGTATTCACAACTGGATTATGTCCTGTAAGGTCGAGATTCTGACCCTCTTCTCTGTGCACCAATGGTTTCTTTACTGACAGTTTATCGAGTTCAGGCACCTTGGATCCATAACTTGTAGCTGCTTTCGGACCGATTATATCGAAAACGATAATCTCATTCTGACCCTTCTTCAACCATGCACCGGGAACATAAAGTGTCTGTTGTGGACCGATCTCCCATATTCTACCTATACCGTGTCCGTTTACATAAACAAGACCTTTGCCCCATGTCTCGAAATTCAGGAATGTGTCACCAGGCTTCTTGACCTCAAAAGTGCCAGTATAAACACCTCTTGGTAACCTTCCAAGACTATCTGGAGAGAAGCTTCCAACAGGAAGATATTTCATTGATGTATACGTTTCGTATTTATCCTCAATGTTGTAAACCTTCCAGTTTTTAAGATCACAGACAAAGTGGTAGCCGTTTCTGTCTTCTGTCACGGTGACATTATCAGTTATTCCCTTAAAATCCTTTATCGCTCTTCCAAAGTTAATACGCCCCATGGCTTCTACCAATATATCAAGCGTTGCGCCTTTTTTGCATGGAGGAAGGGAGATTTGTTTCTCTCCGTTTCTGCGATCGAGTTTTCCGATGAATTTTCCATCGACAAAAATCTGAGCGTAGTCATGCGGGTCGTTGACAGTAAGAACGCCTCCTTTGGCCAATTCCGGGAGCGTTGTGCTATATATAATGCTACCAAAACCTTGGTTGTATTCCTCCATTGTGCGAATATTCATATCGCTTTTGGGTTCCGGAAGATTCGTAAAGATAGGTGCTACTTCAGAGAAATTGAACGGTTTTATTTCAATCGTCTTGATTGACGCGGGAACGGGCGCCTGTTTGCCATCTGTATATTTAGCAAGCATTTTTCTCAATTCCCAGTATTTAGGAGTAGGAGCTCCCTGTTCATTTATAGGAGCATCATAATCATATGATGTTACGTCGGGTGCGAATCCGGGAGAATTGGCACCAGCCCAGTGTCCCCAGTTTGTTCCGCCATGAGTCATGTATAGGCTGAATGAAATGTTTTTTGACAACATTTCATCTATTCCAGCAATCATATCAGCAGCAGGTCTTGTCTCATGGTTTGCACCCCATTTATCAAACCAGCCACTCCAGAATTCAGAACACATCAGAGGGCTTTCCGGTCTTAGCTCTTTCAAACGTCTGAATTGATCATCAATATTTGCACCTGTTCCGAAATTCATGGTCCATATAAGGTCATCAAGTCCATTTTTTTCGAAGTTTGATGCCCAGTCACATTGGAAAAGCGTCACATCTTCGCCAAAATTCTTACGAAGCATATCTCGAATATTGGAAACATAAGGTTTATCTTCGCCATATGAACCATATTCGTTTTCAACCTGCACCATTATTATAGGACCACCATCAGCAATTGTGAGATCACCTACCTGCTCCGCAACTGCTTTCTGGAATTTATCAACCCTTTCGAGGAAGTAAGGGTCATTCTCTCTTAATCTGATATCTTTTTTCTTCAGTAGCCACCATGGCAGACCTCCCATTTCCCACTCGGCACATACGTATGGTCCAGGGCGGAGGATAACTTTCATGTCATTTTTCTGACAAAGTTTGATGAATTCGCGCAGATCATTCTGTCCGGTGAAATCAAATTTACCCTCTTCAGGTTCATGAGCATTCCAGAATGTGTAAAGACAAATTGTATTCATTCCTAACGCTTTGCTCATCTTAATGCGATGATCCCAATACTCTTTTGGAATACGAGGATAATGAAGTTCCGCAGCTTTCACTACATAAGGTTCACCGTTTAATAGAAACGTTCCGTTACCTGTTTCAAATTTGCCATGTTTTTCGACCTGAGGCGTTGCAGCAGTCAAAGGCGTACCGACTAAAATGCCGCATGCCGCCAAAAGCAACGAGCCAAGAATAATCTTTTTCATGATAATTATGTAATATGTTCTAAAATAGATTACAAAGTTAGTATCATTCCCTGAAATGAAAAATATGTTGTAAAACATCAAAAAAAATATAGGAATATAATTTATAAGTGTTAATTTTACACCCATTATTACAAATAACATAAATGTTGGTAATCTTAAGGGAAAATATTATTAGCTAAACAAACATATTTATCATGAAACTCGTTGGTTATTCAGCTCTGATAGCGGCACTTGCCGGCTTAGGAGCCTGCGGATCACAAAATGATACCGCACAGTTGACGAAATCGGGACTTGATCCCAAAAATTTCGAGTCAGTTATAAACGGTGATTCCACATCGCTTGTGACACTTACAAATGCTTCCGGCATGGAAGTTTGCATCACTAATTACGGAGGACGAATTGTATCTGTGATGGTGCCTGATAAAAACGGAGATTTTCAGGATGTTGTCCTTGGTTTTGACAGTGTAAGTGCATATACCCCTGAGATAAATAAATCTGATTTTGGCGCAGCCATAGGCAGATATGCAAATCGTATAAATCAGGGCCGTTTCATTCTGGATGGCGATACAATACAACTTCCACAAAACAATTTCGGACACTGTCTGCATGGTGGAACAGATATGGGAACTCTTGGTTGGCAATATCGGGTTTACAAAATTGAGAATGCAACAGATTCAACGCTTACCATATCTATTGATTCTCCTGATGGTGACAATCAGTTCCCAGGCAATGTCAAAGCTTATGTAACCTACACACTTCAAAATGACAATGCACTGAAAATAGATTACAGCGCCACAGCAGACAAGCCAACCATTATAAACATGACAAACCACTCTTATTTCAATCTCTCCGGAGATCCTGAATTGAGCGTGACAGACGAGATGGTTTGGATAAACGCTTCTAATTTCACTCCGGTTGACAGCACATTCATGACAACAGGTGAGATTATACCTGTTAAAGACACTCCGATGGATTTTTCAGAGGAAAAACTTCTGGGTAAGGATATAGAGTCTGAGTATATTCAGGTTAAATATGGTAATGGATTTGATCATAATTTTGTTCTTGACACAAAGGGTGATCTTTCAAATTGTGCGGCACGTGTTACAGACCCAAGATCAGGAATTGTATTGGAGGTGTTTACAAATGAACCGGGAGTTCAGTTCTATACCGGTAATTTCCTTGATGGTACGGTAACTGGTAAAAAGAGCAAAATTTATAATCAGCGTCATGGCTTGTGTCTTGAAACTCAAAAGTATCCTGATACACCCAATAAACCGCAGTGGCCTTCTGCGACGCTTCGTCCGGGTGAGACATACAACAGCACCTGTATCTATAAATTCTCGACAGTTAAATAAAATCTAACCTAACATCAAATAACGAATTATGGCAATTTTAGATTGGGTTGTGATCGGCTTGTTTGCCGTTGCCCTGATAATGATTATTGTATGGGTGTCACGCCAGAAGCAAAGCACAGCCTCTGATTACTTCCTCGGAGGTAAAGATGCGACATGGATTGCTATCGGTGCATCTATTTTCGCATCCAATATCGGATCAGAGCATCTGATAGGTCTTGCCGGAGCCGGAGCTTCAAGCGGTATGGCTATGGCTCACTGGGAGATTCAAGGATGGATGATTCTTCTTCTCGGATGGGTTTTCGTTCCGTTCTATACACGTTCGATGGTTTATACCATGCCGGAATTCCTTGAACGTAGATATAACGGTGCTTCCCGTACAATCCTGTCGTTGATTTCTCTTATCAGCTATGTGCTTACAAAAGTGGCGGTGACTGTATACGCAGGTGGTCTTGTTTTCCAGCAGGTGTTTGGTATAGATACGCTATGGGGAATAGATTTCTTCTGGATTGCGGCAATCGGACTGGTGCTCATTACGGCATTATATACAATATTCGGAGGTATGAAATCAGTGCTTTACACTTCGGTTCTTCAGACTCCGATACTTTTGCTCGGTTCCCTGATTATTCTTGTTCTCGGACTCCGCGAACTTGGCGGTTGGGATGAAATGATGCGCATATGCTCAGCAGTTGAGGTCAATGAATATGGCGATTCGATGACAAACCTTATACGTAGCAATGAAGATGCAAACTATCCTTGGCTTGGTGCATTGATCGGATCAGCCGTTATCGGCTTCTGGTATTGGTGTACAGACCAGTTCATTGTTCAGCGTGTGCTTTCAGGTAAGAATGAGAAAGAGGCTCGTCGTGGTACAATATTCGGAGCTTATCTGAAACTGCTGCCTGTTTTCCTTTTCCTGATTCCCGGAATGATTGCATTTGCCCTTCATCAGAAGACCGGAGCTTTCCTTCCTCTTACTGAAACCGGTATCAATTCAGATGCAGCCTTCCCGACACTCGTGGCAAAACTTCTCCCGGCCGGTGTGAAAGGTCTTATCGTATGCGGTATCCTTGCTGCTTTGATGTCTTCTCTGGCATCACTGTTCAACTCATCTTCCGCACTGTTCACCATTGACTTCTATCAGCGTTTCCATCCGAACACAGATCCGAAGAAACTCGTTAGAATCGGACAGATAGCAACAGTTGTAATAGTCTTCCTCGGTATCATCTGGATTCCGGTAATGCGGTCAATGGGAGATGTCCTTTATAATTATCTTCAGGAAGTACAGTCTGTCCTTGCGCCTGGTATTGCTGCCGCATTCCTTATGGGTATAGTATGGAAGCGGGCATCTGCACAAGGTGGCATGTGGGGACTCATTGCGGGTCTTGTAATCGGTTTGACAAGACTTAGCGCCAAGATATGGTACGACTTTAATCCGGTAGAAGGTGAACACAGCTGGTTCCAGTATATGTTCTATGATTGCAACTGGTTGTTCTTCTGCGGATGGATGTTGTTATTCTGTCTCGCCGTAGTCTTTGTGGTATCGTTGTTTACAAAAGCTCCCGATGCAAACAAAATACAGGGTCTTGTGTTTGGCACATCCACACCTGAGCAGCGTCTTGCAACACGTCAGAGCTGGAATGCATGGGATATTGTCAATACCATAATCATTCTCGGTATCACAGCAGCGTTCTACATATATTTCTGGTAATATAAAATGACATTGAAGTATCATAATATTCCATATCAGGGTTTCGATGGTACAAGACAATTGTAATTACTATAAGCAGCACGATCGAATATATCTTAGTGTCGACTGCATTGTATTCGGCTTGTGTGAGGGGAGCTTAAAGCTCCTTCTCATCAAGCGCGATTTTGCCCCGCATAAGGGTGAGTGGTCATTAATGGGAGGTTTTGTCAATAAAGATGAGAGTGTGGATGATGCCGCGCGACGTGTATTGAAAGATCTCACCGGACTTGACGGAGTATACATGCATCAAATCGGCACATTTGGGGAAGTTGACCGGGATCCCGGTGAAAGGGTAGTTTCGGTAGCCTATTCCGCTTTATTAAATTTCCCTGACATTGACCATGAGATTCTCATGGCACACAACGCCCATTGGGTTGATTTTAACCAGATTCCTCATCTTTGTCTTGACCATGACGCGATGATTAGAAAAGCAATAAGAAAGATTCAGATGAAGTTTAGAACTGAACCGATCGCTTTTCAATTGTTGCCCCCTCGATTTACTCTCACCCAGATGCAGTCACTTTATGAGTCACTACTCGGTATAAAGATTGATAAACGAAACTTCCGGCGCCGGGCGCTTGAGAATAAGTGTATTGTCTCTACCGACATGGTTGACAAGGAGTCTTCGCGCAGGGGTGCAAGGCTATATGAATATAGTGATAGCTTCAATGATGTCACAAATTTTAAAATTTAAAACTATTTGAATAAAATAGTTATTAGAGATTATCTCATAAATCATCCTCCTTATGCTTGAAGAATTAAAAGAAAAAGTATTCAAGGCAAATCTTGATCTTGTCAAACACGGTCTGGTAATATTTACCTGGGGAAATGTGTCCGGTATCGACCGCGACAAAAAACTTGTTGTAATTAAACCGAGTGGTGTCAGCTACGATACAATGACAGCCGATGATATGGTAGTCGTAGATCTCAATACGGGTAATGTCGTTGAAGGTTCGCTAAAGCCATCTTCCGATACACCGACACATCTTGCGCTTTACCGGGCGTTCCCTGAGATTGGGGGTGTGGTTCATACTCACTCTACATACGCAACAGCGTGGGCTCAGGCGGGTATTGATCTCCCCAATATAGGTACAACACATGCTGATTACTTCCATGATGCAGTGCCATGCACTCGCGATATGACGGAATCAGAGGTTAAAGGAGATTATGAACTTGAGACAGGAAATGTAATCATTGAGCGTTTCGAGGGATTAAATCCTGTTCATACTCCCGGTGTTTTAGTAAAAAATCATGGTCCATTCGCATGGGGCACGGATCCTGCCGATGCAGTTCATAACGCTGTTGTTTTGGAGCAGATTGCCAAGATGGCAAGCATCGCGTATACTGTGAATCCAAACCTCACAATGAATCCTCTGCTTGTTGAGAAACATTTCTCACGTAAGCATGGACCTAATGCATATTACGGACAGGGGAATTAATTTAAAGCTGTCTTAACACAATTTGGAATATATTGTGATTCAAACAGCTTAATTAAAACGTTTTATAATAATATCTAATAATTAAATAAGATGGAAATTTTTGATCAGTATGAAATATGGTGGGTAACAGGTGCACAGCTTCTATATGGTGGTGATGCTGTGGTTAAAGTTGACTCTCACTCCCAGGAGATGGTGGAAGGTTTGAATAAATCAGGAGTCCTTCCCGTAAAAGTGGTTTACAAGGGAACTGCCAACTCTTCGAAGGAAGTCAGCGATATCATGAAAGCTGCCAATAATGATCCCAAATGTGCCGGTGTTATAACGTGGATGCACACATTCTCTCCTGCAAAGATGTGGATACATGGTCTTCAGCTTCTTAATAAACCTCTTTTGCATTTCCACACTCAATATAATGCAGAGATACCATGGAATGAAATTGACATGGATTTCATGAACCTAAACCAGAGCGCGCATGGTGACAGAGAGTTTGGACATATTTGCACTCGTATGCGTCTGCGCCGTAAAGTTGTAGTTGGTCATTGGACAGATAAAGAAGTTCTTAAGAAAATTGCTGTGTGGGAGCGCGTGGCTGTTGCTTGGGCAGATTCTCAGGATATGCTGATTATCCGTTTCGGCGACCAGATGAATAATGTTGCTGTTACAGACGGTGATAAGGTAGAAGCTGAACAGCGTCTCGGATACCACGTGGATTACTGTCCGGTAAGCGAACTTATGGAATATCATAAGAAAATCAAAGATGAAGATATTCTTAAGCTTGTTAATGAATATTTCAAACTATATGAGCACAAGCATGAAATGGAAATCCCTGCTTCTGATGATTACAAGTCAGTATGGAATGCAGCTCATGCTGAGCTCACATTAAGAGCTATTCTCAAGGATAAAGGAGCTAAAGGATTTACAACAAATTTTGATGACCTCGGCACTGCGGATATAAATGATCCTAAATTTGTCGGATTCGATCAGATCCCCGGACTTGCTTCTCAGAGACTGATGGCTGAAGGATACGGATTTGGTGCTGAGGGAGACTGGAAGTCAGCTGCCCTTTATCGTTCAGTCTGGGTTATGTCTGAAGGTAAGGCATGTTCGTTCCTCGAAGACTACACACTTAATTTCAATGGTAAGGAAAGTGCGATTCTTCAGGCTCACATGCTTGAGGTTTGCCCGCTTATTGCAGATGAGCGTCCACGTCTTGAGGTTCACTTCCTCGGTATTGGCATTCGCAAGGCGCAGACAGCGAGACTTGTATTCACATCACGTCCTGGTGCCGGCTGCACCGCAACAGTAGTTGATCTCGGCAACCGTTTCCGCCTGATAGTAAACGATGTTGAGTGTGTTAAATCAAAACCGATGCCAAATCTTCCTGTTGCTTCCGCTCTTTGGAAACCAATGCCTGATTTCGAGACAGGTGCGGGAGCATGGATTCTTGCCGGTGGCACTCACCATTCTTGTTTCTCATATAATCTTTCACAGGAATATTGGGAGGATTATGCGGAGATTGCCGGAATTGAGATGGCTGTAATAGATAAGGATACCACTATCCCGGAATTCAAGAATACACTCCGTTGGAACGAGGTTTATTACATGCTTAATAAGTCTCTCTGCTAATCCCGGTTCATATGGATGCAAAGGAAACAATACGTTCTGGTAAGGCCGTGCTCGGAATCGAGCTCGGCTCAACCAGAATCAAGGCTGTCCTTATTGATGAGGGCAACAGACCAATAGCCCAGGGTGCTCATGAGTGGGAGAATCAACTCGTTGATAATTTATGGACATATAGTATTGATGCCATATGGTTCGGGGTTGAAGACTGCTATCGTGATCTTCGTGCGCAGGTTAAAGAGAAATATGATGTTGAGATCGAGAGTCTGGCAGCGATAGGTGTCAGCGCGATGATGCATGGTTATATGCCATTTGATAAAAATGGTAAAATTCTTGTACCTTTCAGGACGTGGAGAAACACGAATACAGGAGAATCCGCAGCTGAGTTATCAAAGTTGTTTAATTACAACATACCTCTCAGATGGAGCATATCTCATTTGTATCAGGCAATACTCAACAAAGAGGAGCATGTCGGTGAAATAGAATTCCTCACTACTCTTGCCGGTTATATCCATTGGCAATTGACCGGAGAAAAGGTTCTTGGAATCGGTGATGCATCAGGAATGCTTCCAGTTGATCCTGATACTAAAAATTATTCCTCTAAAATGATCAGCCAGTTCGATGAGCTTGTGAAGCCATATGGTTTCAACTGGAAGTTGGAGGATATTCTTCCCAAGTGTCTTGTCGCAGGTGAGAATGCAGGAAAACTTACTGAAGAAGGAGCGAGAAGGCTTGATATTTCCGGAAATCTAAAGCCAGGTGTGCCGGTGTGCCCACCGGAAGGTGATGCAGGAACCGGTATGGTTGCAACTAACGCTGTAAAACAGCGCACCGGTAATGTTTCTGCCGGAACATCGTCATTTTCAATGATCGTAGTAGAGAAGGAACTCTCCCGTCCATATGAAATGATCGATATGGTAACCACTCCTGACGGATCCCTTGTAGCCATGGTTCATTGCAACAATTGCACATCTGATTTGAATGCATGGATAGGAATCTTCCGTGAGTTCCAGGAGATGATGGGAATGCCTGTCGATATAAATGAGTTATATGGTAAACTTTACAATCATGCTCTGACAGGAGATACTGACTGTGGAGGTCTGCTGTCATATAATTATTTCTCAGGAGAGCCCGTCACCGGTCTTAATGAAGGGCGTCCACTCTTTATCCGTTCAGTTAGTGACAAATTTAATCTTGCTAATTTTGTAAGATCCCATTTGTTTGGAGCGGTAAGCGTGCTTAAGATTGGAAATGATATCCTATTTAATGAAGAAAAGATCAAAGTGGATCGTATCACCGGTCATGGCGGCTTATTCAAAACCAAAGGAGTAGGACAACGTATTCTTGCTGCTGCCTTGAATTCTCCGATCTCTGTGATGGAGACAGCAGGAGAGGGTGGTGCCTGGGGTATGGCTCTTCTTGCATCTTATCTTGTAAATAATGAGGATGAACGCTCATTACCTGATTATCTCGACACGATAGTGTTCGGTGGCAATGTCGGCAACAGTGTTTCCCCGACAGAGGAAGAGGTTGCCGGATTCAATGAATACATCAAGAATTATATAGCTTGTCTTCCTGTTGAACAGGCAGCTGTTGATTATAAGAAATAGAATCGATCCTATGACTTAGAGTCCGCCCCTAAAGCTAAATTTTTTATGAGACGGACTATTAACAGACAGATAATCTTTACTTGTTACATTAAGGGGAAAGGCAAAAGTCTTTCCCCTTAATTTTTGAGCACAATTTTTGCTTAATCTATGAGTAATTAGTAAATTTGCAACATGAAAACGAATGTAGCAGTATTTTTCGGAGGACGTTCTGTTGAACATGAAATCTCCGTTATTTCGGCCTTGCAGGCAATTAATGCTTTCGACAAAGAGAAATATAATATAATCCCTGTGTATATATCAAAACAGGGAAGATGGTATACAGGTGATAATCTTTTGGATATACGTAATTACCGCGACTTAAAGAAAGTTGTGGAGAATGCGGAAGAGGTGTTTATGCGCCCTGAGTATGGAGATTACAACCTGTACAAGGTCAACATAGGCATGTTTTCCAAGCGTAATCCTGTTGTTGCAGAATTGCATGTGGTTGTTCCTGTTCTTCATGGAACAAATGGCGAGGATGGTATTTTCGAAGGAGTTCTTGAGACAATAGGAATTCCATTCGCCGGATGTAATACTCTTTCAAGTGCCAATGGTATGGATAAGATCACCATGAAGATGATTTTGAAAGAATCCGGAGTGCCAGTGGTCGACTATGTATGGTTTACAGATCACGAATGGTTATCATCGAAAGATGACATAATCAATAAAATTGAAAACAAGCTGGGGTATCCGGTAATTGTAAAACCTGCGAATCTCGGCTCAAGTGTCGGTATTGGCAAGGCTTCCGACCGTAGAGAACTGATTGCAAAGATTGATAATGCCGAGAAATTTTCACAGCGCATAATCGTTGAGCATATGATTGAGCAGCTAAAAGAGATAAACTGCTCGGTTCTCGGTGATGCAGACGAACATCAGTCTTCGGTATGCGAAGAACCAATTAAAACCGGAGATTTCCTTTCATATGAGGATAAATATATGGGGGGATCGAAGACTACAGCCGGTATGCAGGCAAGCGACAAACGTATCCCTGCCGATCTTCCCGTTGAAATGAGTGAGAGAATTCAAAAAATGGCCGGTGAGACATTCCGTGTTCTTTCATGTCATGGTGTCAGCCGTGTGGATGTTATGGTCGATGAAAAAGACAATAGCATTTATGTCAATGAGATAAATACAATACCTGGGTCACTGTCATTCTATCTGTGGGAGGCATCAGGAATTTCATTCTCTCAACTAATGGATAAACTGGTGCAGCTTGCTTTAAAACGCAAGCGTGCTATTGACCGCAAGACCTTTACATATGACCAAAATATATTTTCACTCGGAGGTGGAGTGAAGGGTGCAAAAGGTTCAAAAGGTGCAAAATTCTAAATCGCCTTTTATCTACACAAATTTTAAACTCAAATTCGCAACCAACAGATGGCAAAGAATTTCAAAGAATACAGTAAGCAACTCAATCTTTCTGACATCAATAAAGAGATGTTGGAGCAGTGGGACAATCATTCTCTGTTCGAGAACAGTATGAAAGAGAGGGAAGGGTGTCCGACATTCGTGTTTTTCGAGGGTCCACCGTCCGCTAACGGAATGCCCGGAATCCATCATGTGATGGCACGTACAATAAAGGATATCATATGCAGATATAAAACGATGCGTGGATTTCATGTGAAGCGTAAAGCCGGATGGGACACGCATGGTCTGCCTGTTGAGCTTGGTGTCGAAAAAACTCTTGGAATAACCAAAGAAGATATCGGCACAAAAATATCTGTAGATGAATACAATGCCGCTTGTCGACGTGAGGTAATGAAATACACAAAAGAGTGGACAGACCTCACACATAAAATGGGATATTGGGTTGACCTCGATAATCCTTATATCACATATGATAACAGGTATATCGAATCTGTGTGGTGGTTGCTCAGCGAGCTCTACAAGAAGGGTTATCTATATAAAGGGTATACAATTCAGCCATATTCTCCCGGAGCGGGTACCGGTCTGAGTTCACATGAGCTTAATCAACCTGGTTGCTACCGAGATGTAAAGGATCTTACAGCTACTGCATTGTTTACCATCAAGGATCCCAAAGAGGGTATGACCGGATGGGGACACCCCTGTTTCCTGGCATGGACAACAACACCTTGGACACTTCCATCGAATACCGCTTTATGCGTTGGACCTAAATTTGAGTATGTGGCGATCCGCACATTCAATCCATATAATGGAGAGAAGCTGACTGTCATTATGGCTGCAGATCTTGTAAATTCCTATTTTAAGAAAGAGGGAGCTTCGCTGTCATTGGATGATTACAAGCAGGGTGATAAGATTCTTCCATATGAGATTGTAGCTCATTACACAGGAGAAGAACTTGTAGGAATGAAGTATCATCAGCTTATGCCATGGGTTAAACCAACAGAGAAACTCAGTGAGCATAGCGCTGATTATGTAAAGGATTTTGCGACATCTCATCCTGACAACGTATTCTCAGTAGGTAATGACCGTTTTGTTGAAATGGAAGACGCAGCATTCCGTGTGATTGCCGGTGATTACGTAACAACTGATGATGGTACAGGAATTGTTCATATTGCCCCGACATTCGGTGCGGATGACGCAAAGGTTGCCAAGGCTGCAAATATTCCTCCTCTTTTCATGATAACTACAAAGGGTGAGACTCGCCCGATGGTGGATCTTCAGGGTAAATTCTATCTGATGTCAGATCTTGCTCCGGAATTCATTGATAAATGTGTCAATGTTGATGAATACGGCAGACATGCCGGTGAGTATGTAAAAAATGCATACGATCCGAAGTTTACACAAAATGGTAAATATGATGAAGCCGCTGCCTTGAAAGAAGAGGATCTCAATGTACGTTTGTGTATGGAGATGAAGCAGGCAGGAACAGCATTCCGTACTGAAAAGCATGTACATAATTATCCGCATTGCTGGCGTACTGATAAACCGGTGATTTATTACCCTCTTGACAGCTGGTTCATCCGGACACCTCAGGCTCGGGAGCGTCTTATAGAGCTTAACGAGACAATAAAATGGAAACCTGCATCAACCGGTACCGGAAGATTTGGCAAATGGCTCGAAAATGTCCAGGACTGGAATCTTTCACGTTCGAGATATTGGGGTACGCCTCTTCCTATCTGGCGCACAGAGGATGGTAAGGAAGAAGTATGTATTGGCTCTTATGAAGAGTTGTGCAGACGTATAGATCTGGCAGTTGAAGCCGGTGTCATGAAAGAGAATCCGTTCACTGCAAAGGGTTTCGTGCCCGGAGAATATACCGCTGACAACTATGATAAGATTGACATTCACAGACCATATGTTGATGATATTGTTCTCGTTTCTGAAAGTGGCAAGCCAATGAAGAGAGAGACAGATCTAATCGATGTTTGGTTTGATTCCGGTGCTATGCCATATGCTCAGATCCATTATCCTTTTGAAAATAAGGAGTTGCTGGATTCAAAAGAGGTATATCCTGCGGATTTTATTGCAGAAGGTGTGGATCAGACAAGAGGATGGTTCTTCACACTTCATGCAATAGCAGGTATGGTATTTGACTCGGTTGCATATAAAGCTGTGATTTCCAATGGTCTTGTACTTGATAAAAATGGCAACAAGATGTCTAAACGTCTTGGAAATGCCATTGATCCGTTCGGCAATATAGAGAAATTCGGAAGTGATCCGGTTAGATGGTATATGATTTCCAATTCTCAACCATGGGATAACCTGAAATATGACGAAGAGGGTGTGGCAGAAGTCAGCAGAAAGTTGTTCTCAACATTGTATAACACCTATAAATTCTTCGCGCTCTATGCCAATGTAGACGGATTTACAGGAGCGGAAGATCAAGTTCCACAAAACGAGCGGCCGGAAATTGACAGATGGATATTGTCATTGCTGAATAGTCTCGTAAAGGAAGTAAGCGAGGCTCTTGATGATTATGAACCTACAAAAGCTGCCAGAGCTATAGACTCATTTGTTAACGATAACCTATCCAATTGGTATGTAAGATTGAATAGAAAACGTTTCTGGGCCGGAGAGATGGATAGAAATAAGCTTTCAGCTTATCAGACACTATATGCATGTTTAAAGACTGTTGCTCAGCTCATGGCTCCGTTCTCTCCATTCTACGCTGATAAACTGTATTCAGATCTTATGGCACCGACTCTTGAAGGAAATGGCTATGCGTCTGTACATCTATCAGATTTTCCGCAGGTAAATGAGTCTGCTATAGATTCATCACTTGAGGATCGGATGAGCCTTGCTCAAACGGTAACATCGAGTGTTCTGGCTCTTCGTAGAAAAGTTAATCTGAAAGTTCGTCAGCCTCTTCAGACATTATTGATTCCTGTAATGGATTCTGCTCAGCGAGATGCAATTGAGAAGATCAAGGGAATTATTCTTGATGAGGTAAATGTAAAGGAACTTAAGATTGTCGATAATGAGGAGAGCGGTCTTGTCAAGAGGGTAAAGGCTGATTTCAAGAAGCTCGGTCCCAAATACGGTAAAATAATGAAGCTTCTTGGCAAGTCAATTACCGAAATGGCACAAAAGGATATTGCAGAACTTGAAAAGATCGGTTCTTATACATTTACAGAACTTCCGGAACAGCCTGTGATTACTCTCGATGACGTAGAGATAATTCCTGAAGATGTTCCCGGATGGTTGGTAACTAATGAAGGAAATGTTACTGTGGCTCTTGATGTGACTCTGACCCCTGAACTCAAAAATGAAGGTATGGCGCGTGAGCTCATTAACAGAATACAAAATATTCGCAAATCATCAGATTTTGAGATTACGGATAAGGTTCGTGTGGAGTTGTCTGATACACCTTCTGTAAGGGCTGCTTTGGAGACATTTAAAGACTATATTTCAGCACAGGTGCTTGCTGAAGAAATCTCTTTAGCAGATAATATCGAAGGAGATAATATTACCGAACTTGATATAGATGGAGAACGTATTCTTGCGAAAGTAACAAGAAAATGACATCAAAAATGAATAATGGCGGAATGCCGACAAAATTGGGCAAGTCAACCGGTTTATCATCCGGTTGGCTTGCTCTTATAATAGCATTGTCTGTGATAATTGTAGATCAGGCTGTGAAAATATGGGTCAAGACAAACTTTTATTTAGGCGAAGATCTTGAAATTACCCCATGGTTTCACTTTAAATTCATAGAGAATAACGGTATGGCATTTGGTCTTGAGCTATGGAACAAGCTATTTCTCACGTTTGGACGAATTGCAGCCGTTGCACTTTTCATCTGGTTTATTATTAAAATAAAAGACAATCGTGAATTGCGTAAAGGATTCATTATCTCCGTTGCGTTGATTGCTGCCGGGGCAGCCGGAAATATATTCGATTGCGTATTCTACGGAAAAATATTCAATAATCCTATGCCTCCGGCGTTGGCAACAATGTTTCCTGCTGACGGGGGATATGCAGGATGGTTTGAAGGTCGCGTAGTCGATATGTTGTATTTTCCCTTTTTCGATTTCTATTGGCCGGATTGGGTTCCTGTGATTGGAGGCAAGTATTATGAGTTCTTCGCTTATATTTTTAATATAGCTGATTCTTCAATATGTATTGGCGTTGCTCTCCTCATTCTGTTCTATTCTAAAGATGCGTCTATAGCATTTAAGGTAATATCTGAGAAAAATCATTCAAATTCAGCAATAAAGTGAGACTACCGGACATTATAGTATTCCTTATTATGGCTGCATGTATCTCCTCATGTAGCAAGCGTCCTGACGGCGTTTTGTCGGAGGATGATATGATTGCGCTGATAGCTGATATCGAAATTGCTGAGATATATATGCAGAATCATAATTCCGGGTATTATAATGACAGTATAAAGGACAGCGCAATCCAATGGGCTCTTGACCGACATTCTTTGAGTAAAGCGGACTTTGACTCTACCATGACATGGTATGGTCGTAATATCGATGAATTCCGTGATTTGTATGCAAAAGTAGATGAAGAATTAGCCAAGAGGCAACGTCGTATTGTTGGCGAATCAGATCAGCAAGGCAGTTCATCAGACCTATGGCCATATTCGAGGCATATAATTCTTTCTGAGTTATCGCCTGATAATGGTTTATCATTCTCAATCCAATCAGATGATTTGGGCAAGGGTGATAAAATTGTATGGAAAATGCGTCCTAACGGGTTATCTTCCGGAATTGCTATGCTTGGTGTAGATTATGAGGATGGCACATCCACATATTCTCATCAGGGTAGTAATGGAAACAGGAATGTAGAATTATCCGTTCAGACCGATACGGCACTCGCTGTAAAAAGAATATTCGGCTACCTGAGAATAAAAGATTCACATTCGCTCCCTATATGGATTGACAGTATCGCATTGGAAAGTTTTCCTCTTGACACAACTCAATATTATAGAATCTACTCGCAGCGAAAATATTCAGGACCTCATGCAAAATCAATTAATGACAATACGAGGGATACGATTATTGATGAGGATTCAAAAATAGGGGAGATATTATTTGAAGAAGATTCTCAGTCGAGCCCTACATTGAAGGACGAAATGAGGAATAAGCGACCTATTGTCAATAAGAGGGGAATGGTTAATAAACGTATTATTAATACTGAAGAACCGTTAAAGGCGATTCCTGTATCAAAATAGTGTGCTTTGCTTTTTAATGGGGTGCAGCATAATATAGATTATTATTAATGAAAACGTTTAAGATATTAACACGATATGCATCATATAAAAATCGGGAAGGTATTATTAAAGAATATACCTTCCCGATTTTAAAATTAAGTCTTACGGAATCTGACTTCAGTTCCTTTGCCTGTAAACTTGACAATGATTTTACTATTTCTGTAGATTCACTGGATATTGGCATATATAGAGAGGAGATTCCCGAAACTATCTATATCGGTGTGCCACTATACATTTCCGAAGATTGTAATGGAAAATATGAGGTTTCAACACGACCCCATTTGCTCAATCAAAAGGTATGTTGATGTTTATTGACGGTAACAGAGTCCAAGATGATAAAGGATTCCAGTTTACATTAACTACGCCACGAGACCCGTATCTTCCGGAGTAAGGATAAAGATGCTGTGTGTAGTAGTGACCACCTCTGTAATATTTCACTACATAAGTGTCATCATTAACGCGCCATACTCTTACATCTCTGCCTCCACGTGCAGCATACGCAACCATTTTTCTGAGTCTATGGTCGTAATCCTTGTAGTAATGCTTTTCAGCCTTACGTCTCTCTTTCCAATATTTCTTTTCAGCTTTGCGAGCCTTCTTGTAATATTTCTCACGGTCTTTAAAATAGTCCTTGTCATGTTTGCCGTGATGGTAACCAGGTCTGCGGTCATGACGGTGTTCATAACGATCCTTATCATGATGTTTATGCTTATCTGCATATGCAACACCAGTTCCAGACATTATAAATAGAGAGAGAATTAGAGCGGTAAAAATTCTTTTCATAGCCATGCACTTTAGTGGTTTCACATTAGCCCGTAAACCGGACTATACCTATAAGACACTAAAGTATAAAAAAAGTTTAAGCATGCGTAGTTTAATTGAACTCTGCATGCTTAAAAATATGGGCTAAACTGTTATTTGGGTCAGTGCCAGGCTGTTTACTTTTTAGAAGGAGCTTGACCTTGCGAAGCCTTATTTGTGGAATTAGCAGATGATACAGAATTGCCTAACTTCATCCAGTCATCAGTCCATTTTGTAAGAGCTGCATTCTCTTGTGCCAAAATGACCGTTGCTACAGGGTCGAGAACAGTATAAACCCATCTGTTGTTACCATAGGTCATTTTAAGATCTGCCCATATCGATTGAAATATATTTCTATTACCCTTACGTTTTTTTATCTTATTCCATTCTTCTGTCCAATATCTATTCCATTTCCGGCCCTTCATATTTAACGGAGAATTTAAACCACCATATGTGACCATATTGGTAGACTCTGCAGGCTTAAGATAGTATTCATAATTTATGTCACAACTTTCATTTATAGTCATGTCAATCTTATATTGTCCAGTCCCCCATATTCTGTGTAGCTTCTTTGCATCTTCATATCCAATAAAACTCCTCGGTACAAGAAACGATTCCCCTTTGACATCGATAAGTTTTTCGCGCTGTTTCATTGTTTCAATTTGCGCATCAGAAAGATTATATCGCTTTATATTACTTGCAGTAGGTCGGATATAAACAAAGTATCCATGGTTCCAGTCGCCATTCTCGACTGCCAATGAATCAGGTATATTAGCCGTAATATTGAATTCACCGAGCAACTGGTCATTTACAACCTGGATAGCTTCATTCATCCATGACGATGTTATTTTGGCATTTACATTAAATTTAAGGTTTTTCCTTGATTCAAATGAGAACGGAGTTCTAAGACCGACATTGGCAATATTGAGTGAATCGTTAGGAATATTACAGAGATAAGGATTAAAGAAAAGACGATCAACCACCACTTCGAATTTGCTATGATGGAGCATCCTGTCTTTCCCTTGATTATCCCGTCTAAGAGAGCATTTAAGATCGAAGACGAGAAATTTTTCCAGTTTCCCAGTTTCGGGATGAGTGAAATTAAGAAATTGTTGGCATCCGAAACCATCAAAAACTATGCTATCGAGATCCATAGCTCCTCGTGTCGACGTTGACGCGTAAAAATCTGTAATCTGCTGCTGCATTGGCAGACGTTTTGTATATTTACAATCCTTTGCAACTTGTTGAATCCAATCACCCTTTTTATCACGTAATGCTTCTACGACAATGCCTATTCCGGCAGATAGCAGATCAGCAGAAACTGACGACACAGTGCCTAAGGCGGTATTCCGGTAGGCACCTTTTATAGCTTTCCAAGAATCACCAAGAATTCCTCGATTATTAACATTTTTACCAAATGTTAATAGTGTAGAGTCGGAATTCTCATAAACCAAGACTTTAAATTCCTGGTTTGCTGAGAGATTTTTGATATCTAAACTTTCCGCATTTACAGTAAATACGGTGAAAAGGATGAATAGAAATAAAGAATAAAGTTTGTTCATATGTCAGTGTTCGATGTTATCAATTAATATAAATGGAGCCCAGAAAGCCGGCGATGACATAGGATATGTCTCTATTAAAGATCCGGTTTCCAGATATCTGGTAGATTGTAATGCCGGATCAAATTCAGCAATAATTTCAGGCTCCACGATCTTATATTGTCTAAGATATTCCCTTGCTTTTTTGAATGCCACCCCCTTTGACAAACCGGTAGTCATTAATTCATAAAATTTAGTCATAAATAAAACTGTGGCTTCGTCATTCACTTCCCAAAGTGTTGCTACTATGGTTTTAACACCTGCTTTCTTTAAACCTCTCACAAGTCCAGCAGGTCCTTCATCACAAACTTTTCCATCTGCGGTCTGACATGCAGAGAGAGCAATATATTCAACGCCTGTCAAATCGAGGTCACACAATTCTCTTGCAGACAACAGACCGTCGTCGCGATTCTTATAGCGATAAGCGATATTTGCTCCTGATAATACAAGACCAGACGCGAGCAATGAGTTGTCTGCTTCTATTGAGTCTGAAAGTAAATATTGAGGTTTATTGTCAGGTAAGTGGAGTGTGTATCCATGAGAGGATATATGAAGTCTTTTATATTTTCCGGCATCTGATTTGAACTTTTCCTCAGGCATATCATACGTACGAATTGCTTTTGGGTAAACCTCATTGATTCTGATTACCTCATCTCTCATTCCAGGTAATTGGGAGAAGTAAAAATCAGGATTGTTCCGACTAAGGAATTCAGACGCAAGATGGTTTATGCTATTTGATGATTTATTCCATTCTGCGATATTGTCATAATCAAGCCCTCCGACAAGAAGAAAACTATTGTCATTTATTTCGTTGGTATAGGATACAATATTAGAAAGATTTGTCAAACGATGGATATTAATGTTGCCGGGTAAGCCCGGGAGATATTCAGCTGCTAATAGATTCATAAATCCGTCAGGAACAAAATATAGGTCCGTTATGGATTTGTCATCCCTAAGCTTATTTAAAATTGGGGACCATATCAATTTTGCCAGTCGGGCATCTGTATAAATTGCGTCAATATGGTTATAATTACCAGAAGATATGGCCTGTTTTAACGTTGTGCCGCAAATAGGAAAGTTTTCAAAATCAGATATCTCCCCTAATCTCACAAAACTTATGCTATCTTTTTTTGTAATTATAGCACCTATACAATCTAATAGTTTCCCACTATCGTCTCGTTTGGGATATACTACAAAGTCAACAGCCACCTCTCCATGATGTAAGGCATTCTGTATCTCTTTCCCTCTTATTGATAATATATTATTTGATGCGTTACCTTTTCCCTTGGTTGCCAGAGCGCGTCTTAATAAAGCGATATCGAGAAGTAAGTCGGGTGCTTCATTTTCAATGCCAAAGGCAAGCGATAGGAGTGGACGCTCTTTCTTCCAGTAATCCAACTGCCATTGTGTTGTCATACGGTCAAACATTGGCAATAGGTTATCCAATGTTAAGTTATAGTACTCTTTAAAAGATTCAGCTGCTGAGGAACGATCGTTTAAAAACAAATATATTTCTGCCTGCTTACGCAAAGCCGTGATGTAATCAGGATGCTCTTTACCTAAAATTTCATTCAGTTGGTTGAGCGCGAGTTTAATGTTATTGACCGCATTGTCAGAATCGTGATTAAATGCCTGGGAAAGCGCGAGATTTGAAAGTGCAATTGCATAATCTTTAGTTTGCTTATCAAATAAGGAGCACGCCTCTTTTAATGCGTGTACAGCATGCGACCATCTGCCCATATGCATATATAGAAAGCCGAGGTTTTGAATCGTGATTGCGCTCTTTACATTATCACTCTCTTTGTTTAACAGTGATTTATATAATTCTTCTGCCATATCAAATCTTCCTGTCTTCACATATACAGAAGCAAGATTTGACATCCGTCTCAGCCTTATATCATCATTTAAATCTTTTATTCCTTGTAAAATAAATTCCGCATCCTTATAACTCCCTGTCTGGATCAACAAATCACTTTTATTAAGTGCTATGATTATTTTATTGATAGCTGACGCTTCAATATCCAATGCGTTATTGTAATCGCTCAATGCCAATTCATAATTTCCAAGCATTTTATGGCATTTTGCCCTGGCTCCAAGTGTCTCGAATTTGATGGAATTCCGCAAATTATCAATAGATATTATACTGTCGTATTGCGCCACTGCTTCAACAAAATTGCCTGACGCCTCCAATTTATGACCGCGCTTTAATGTTTCATAAACAGACGCAGCAGACATATGTGAAAATAATAACAGTAATGATATTATGACAGTATAATACTTCATATCAATTAATTGCGATTACAAAGGTTTCGTCTGATTTGTCCATGTTGGATATTTCCAACTCAAACCATCCCGGCCTATCCATATCCCAGATTATCCAAGAGGAACTACCGGATGATGAATAATTGCCGATGATCTTTCCACTATTCTTATCTTTAACCTCGATTTGAGGAGCTGCATTACCACTTGATACAATCAGTATCTCCATATGACCGTTTCCTTCTATTTCGAGGAGCATCGATTTTTCAGCTTTAATGCCATGGTGTGAAACTGATATATCAGCAGAGACAGAGTTATTTCTTAGTAAGGATGCTTCATCAAGTTGCGCCAATTCAAATTTATGAAGAATCAGTTCATCGATAAATTCAGGAATGAAAAAGAGTGTGGGGCTTAATGCATTCCTATCATCTATTGCACGGATAGAAGTTTCCGGTATTGAGACTATGTCTAATGTGTCGAATAGATCCATAGATGAATAAAGAATAATTTTATCCCGTTTCTCAATGCCTTGCTTCATAAGATTACATGCCTCAATATAATTTTGCAGCTTCTCACTCGGCAACGTTGTTGCACCGGCCGAGATTGAAAACACAATACATATTGAGAGCAAATGGCAAAAATACTTATTGATCATATCAGTTTATAAATCAGTCCATACGAGATTTGTAATCATCATATGTAAATTCTCTAAGTAAACTCAAATTGCCATTTTGTGATGATAACCATATTGAAGGGTGCTGGATTCCGTTAAACATATTCGTTTTCACAGTGGTGTAGTGATTCATGTCGAGCAATGTCAATCTTTTGCCTGGTTTAAGAGCAGTCTCGAAACACCAGTCACCTGTGAAATCACCGCTTAGACAAGAATTCCCTCCAAGACGATATTTATGTTCAGATATTGACTCTTCCGGCATAGCTTCGAGGATATTTGGCTTATAAGGCATCTCCAGACAATCCGGCATATGACATGCGAAAGATGCATCGATGATTGCGGTTTTAATACCGGCATCCTCAACAATATCAAGAACTTCGGTGACAAGATCACCGGTTTGCCATGTAAATGCACTGCCGGGTTCCATTATTATCTGCAAATTCGGGTATTCCTTATGTAAATTATTTAATAATGATATAAGATGATCCGTGTCATATCCTTTTCTTGTCATTAGATGTCCACCACCCATATTAAGCCATTTGATATGTGGAAGAAGGTGACCGTATTCCTGCTTAAACGCATGAAGAACTTTCTCAAGATCATAGCTTGTAGATTCACACAAAGCATGAAAATGTAATCCTTCAAGACCATCCGGCAATCCGTTTGCAAGGTTTTCGGACTTTTCACCAAAGCGCGAACCGGGGACACAAGGGTTGTATATATCAGTCTCGATTACACTGCAGTGAGGATTTACTCTTAGTCCTGCTGACACGTGCTTATCTGGATTGGCTAAATTATATTCTTTTATCTGAGGATAGAACTTATTGAATTGAGCAAGAGAATTAAATGTTATGTGTGAACTTCCTTTTAGGAATTCTGGAAATGATTTGTCGGTATATACCGGGCAATATGTATGAACTTCATTTCCAAGAAATTCAAGAGAGAGCTTCATTTCATTTAAGGAGCTTGCCGTGGAAGCTGTGAAATACTCTGCGATAATAGGAAAAGTTTTCCATAATGCATTCGCTTTGAATGCCATTATTATCTTGACATTACCTTTCTGTTCAACATTCTTGAGGATTGACATATTTCTTCTGATTCTATCCTCATAAACGATGTAGAATGGTGTTGATATATCTTCTATTTTCATTTTCAATGTGTAATAATTTCAAATTTTGCAAACTTCAAAAGCAACTTCTTGACACCGGTCACACCAAAGTCAACCGTTATACTTGGTTCTCCCTGAACATTCCCAATGGCAGAGATTGTGCCATGTCCAAGTTTGGGATGCTCTATTTTCATACCTATTTCCAATTCATCCGGAGTATGCAGAGGCTTAATGCCTTGCGCTGTTTTGGAAGCATCAAGACGATTCATCTTGTTTACTGCGATTCTTCCATAATCCGGGCGAGAGGACGATGTTCCGAAATCAGAGAACTTCCCTGAAGAGAAAGCACGGGAAGGATTATAATCCTTTTTAAGAGAATTATAATTTGCAACAGGATTTATGAATTTATCTCCATTAGCTTCGTCAATATTGACTGATGAAACCATTTTAAGATACCTCGGGTCTATTTCAGATATGAACCTTGATGGACGAGTGAGCACAGTCTGTCCATTTCTAAAACGGGAGCCGGCGAACAATATGACACATGTTTCCTTAGCTCGTGTAATCGCAACATATAGTAATCTTCTTTCCTCTTCAATTTGGGCAAGAGAATCCATGCTCATGGATGACGGAAACAGATCTTCCTCTACACCGACTACATAGATATGTTTGAATTCGAGCCCTTTGGCCGCATGTGCTGTCATAAGAGTCACTCTCGGCTCTTCAGAGTCATCATTTTGATCCTGATCTGTCGCCAACATTACTTCTGAAAGAAAAGACCTCATTGAAACATCAGCATCAGCTTCTTCCTCAAGTCTTGATTCAACGAAATCCTTCAGACTCGAAATCAGCTCGGCAAGATTCTCTTTCTTACTGATACTTTCAGGTGTATTATCATGCGCAAGAGCTGTCAGAATGCCGGTTCTATTAAAAATAAGTTGCCCAAGCTCATATGCATTTGAACGCTCGTTGTCTGCGATAAACATCTTCATCAAGTCAGAGAAGACCGATAATTTCTTTTGAGTGCCGGCATTTATTCCGATATCATATTTATCAGCATTCGCTATTATTGTCCACATGCTCACTGCATTCTCAGACGCGCACAACTGTATCTTTTTCATCGTCGTTTCACCAATTCCGCGGGCTGGATAATTGATAATTCGTCTTAAAGCCTCATCATCATCAGGATTGACAGTCACTCTGAAATATGCGATAACATCTTTTATTTCTTTTCTTTGATAAAACGAGAGACCTCCATAAATTCTATAACTGATATTACGTTTCCTCAAGGCTTCCTCAAGGATGCGGCTTTGTGCATTTGTTCTGTAAAGAATCGCATAGTCGTCCAATGAGTCATGGTTTACAAGCTTAGAACCTGAAATCATATTTGCAACCATATATGCTTCCTCCATATCTGAATATGTACGGATTACCTCAACGGGTGCACCAACCTCATTCTCGCTGTAAACCTCTTTCTTAAGTTGGTTTGTATTTTTAGTAATCAGACTTCCAGCCGCATTTACTATATTTTGTGTGGAACGGTAATTTCTTTCAAGTTTAAAAGTTTTCAATCCAGGGTAACGCTTCTCAAGATTGATTATATTACCGATATTCGCTCCTCGAAATGAGTAAATACTCTGGGCATCATCACCAACAACACAAAGTTTCATATCCTCGCCTGTAAGTTGAGAGACAATCAAATGCTGAGCAAAGTTTGTATCTTGATACTCGTCGACAAGAATATATTTGAAAAATTCCTGATAGTGTCTTCTGATATCCGGATTGTCACGTAGAAGTTCATTCATGAAAAACAGGATATCATCAAAATCCATTGCGTTAGCCCTGTGACAGCGCTCTCTGTAAATTTTGTAGATCTGCCCTGTCATAGGACGTTTTGCGCGTTTGTCAGCATCATAGAATTCTTTAGTGTGAAGATACTGCTCCGGCGTGATCATGGCATTTTTTGCATTCGAGATAACAGCAGCCAATGTTGCAGGTTTGTATACTTTTTCATCAAGCAGCAACTCTTTGACAATCATTTTTAGCAGAGATCTCGAATCAGTAGTGTCATATATGGTGAACCCAGGCTTAAACCCTATCTGTTCTGCATTCCCTCTGAGTATCCTTAAGAAAATCGAATGGAATGTCCCCATCCATAGACGGGATGCGATCTTATTTCCAACGAGGGCCGAGATTCGCTCCTTCATTTCTTTGGCTGCCTTATTTGTAAAGGTAAGAGCCATGATTCTATATGGTTCGTAACCATTATTTAAAAGATCGACAATCTTATACGTCAGAACGCGTGTTTTGCCTGATCCCGCACCTGCGATAACAAGTGAAGGACCATCTTTATAAACAACGGCAGCTCTTTGCTGTGGATTAAGGAGATCGAGATAATTATAACTTATTTCAGACAAAATCAAGACAATATTTTAGTTCAATAACGTCAAAGGAACATTCAGTTTTCACTGAATGCTCCTGTTATATCCAAGTAATCAGGGATTGCCGGTATGAAATGATAATTATTGTTTGTATAATCAATAATGCAACAATAATGGTCCAATCCATTTGACACGACCAGGTATTTGGCGTGCAGAGTGAGATTGTATCTCACAATTTGGTCGAAAGTATCCTGCGTGATCTTAACATCCGGTGCCTTATACTCAACTATGAGTAATGGTTTCCCGTCTCTGTTGAACACAACTGAATCACACCGTTTTTTCATACCGTTAACATGCAATCCCACTTCATTAGCCATAAGCGACTTTGGATAATGGTAGGAATTCTGCAGCCAAGCGGAAAATTGTTGCCTCACAAACTCCTCCGGTGTCAACGCGACGAGTTTATCGCGTAACGGATCATACACTTTGACAATACCGTCTTCCTCTTTAACTTTAATTGGAGAGTAGGGGATATTCAGTTTTGGGAAATCCATCATTATTTCTTGACAATCAAATTTGCGCCGGAATAATGTGGATCAAAAATTGAATTCAGAAGGTCGGCAAGACGAAGTCCACCTCTAAGAAACTGCTGCTCTATGACAGGAGTCCATTTTGCTATATAATCATAACTGAGATTTGTATCCTGTGGAGTAGTATTGTATACGTCAGAAGCGATCAGATAGCATTCTTTACCCCATTTCTCAGGTGTGCCTTCAGCTATTATTTCAGCCTCCTCCTCAGGTGTGGCTCTGTCGATCTGCTGTTGCCATTCAGTATAGCTCCATTTGTGAGCAGATTCCGGAAGTTTGCTATCCCATGTGGAATGTAGATTTGTAGGAGATTTAAAATATCTTATGCTCCATCTGTTGCCACCGAGGTCACTACGATGTCCCATGTGCATAGGCTGATGTATATCACCTACAAGGTGTATCACCATTTTCAATGCAAGAGATTTATCCTCATCAGTCGCGTTCGGATCCTGTAGTAAAGAAGCCTGTTCATGTATGGCTCTGACAACATCACCATTTTCATGTAGCTTCGCATTCTCAAAAGTTTCGTCAGCATCAATATTTTTGTAATGCCAAGTTTTAGAATATGCGTATTCGGGTGTGTTGGAGGCATTGTCAAGCCAGTTTGCATAATACACTATAGATTTACCTCCAAGCAATTTTTCGGCGGCAGCCTTAGCTGTGGGTGTAAGGTGATTTTCAGCGATGAAGCAAACTGTGTCATGACCTTTTTGTCCCCAGGAAAAACATTGTAATGCAGTGGCTGATGCAACAGCCATACTTAATAATATTCTTTTATTTTTCATCATGTCTATAATTTTACACAAAAATAATAAAAATAAAGAAAGTATGAAAATTGAACTCATTTAAACTTTTTTATCAAATGTAAAAATGGTTTTATTAGAGTCAATTCATAAAATTTTAGCGTTAGATAACGTATTCTTAAAAATTGTCTGATAAAAAAATTCACAAATGCATCGAGCATATGAAATATATAATTAATTTTGCGTCTTTAAACAATTACACATGAGCAAAAAATCGTTATCCGTAATACTGATGATATGCCTGTTATCCGGTGTGTCCATTAATTCATACGGTGCAAAAAAGAAGAATATACCGGACCTCCGTCCTGTACCGGGAGTCGTTGTAAATAATAGGGAAGTGGTTATAAATCCTGTTCCTGTAAGTATAGAAAAAACTTACAACGGATATCTTAATATTTCAGCGGGAATCAACCTTGATGGTGTCCCGGATAGTTATGAAGACGATTTCAAAGGATTTAAGATAAGCAGCGATGGAATTCCGGTAAAAATCTTAAATGATAGAAATTGCAATTTAGCAGAGGATAAGCGCGGTGCATACCGGTTATCTATCGGACCGGATAAGATAACAATATCTTCTGCAGATGAAGACGGAATATTTTATGGGATCCAGACGTTAAGACAAGTTTTTGAAAGTTCCACAAAAGCCCGGATTGATATTCCAATGATGGAAATCAATGATTATCCATCACTTAAGTATAGGGGAGTCGTTGAGGGTTTCTACGGTAGACCATGGAGCCACGAGACCAGAATGTCAATTCTTGATTTCATGGGGCGTAACAAGATGAACAGTTATGTATATGGACCTAAGGATGACCCATATCACCGAACCCCATCGTGGAGACAACCTTACCCGGAGGGAGAGGCAGAAAAGATTCGGCAGCTCGCTGAAAGGGCTAGTAAAAATCACATCGATTTTGTATGGGCGATTCATCCGGGAGGAGATATACGCTGGAATAAGGAGGATTATGATAGCCTTTTAAATAAGTTCTCTTCAATGTATGATCTTGGCGTTCGACAATTCGCAATATTTTTTGACGACATCAAAGGCGACGGTACTGACTCTAAAAAGCAAGCACAATTATTGAATGGGATAGTAAAAGATTTTGTAAAGAAAAAGGATGGAGTAAAGAACCTTATTGTGTGTCCTACTGATTACAACCAGGGTTGGGCAAATGCCTCAGAAGAAGGGCAACTGTCAGTTTATGGCAGAGAGCTTGATCCTGAAGTAGAGGTATTTTGGACAGGGAAAGTGGTTTGTGGAGATATCGAACGTGAATCAATGGATTTTGTTGACTCACGCATAAAACGTCCGGCTCTCGTCTGGTGGAACTTCCCTGTCAGTGATTATTGTAAACATAATCTTCTTATGGGACCAGTATATGGACTTGACACAACTCTCGATTCCACAAATATGTCAGGGATTGAGACAAATCCAATGGAGAATGGCGAAGCATCGAAAAGTGCGATCTATGGTGTAGCAGATTATGCCTGGAACGCAACAGCCTATAATCCGATTGACAATTGGACACGTTCTTTCTCCGAAGTTATGCCAGGAGCGCCAGATGAATACGGGACATTTGCAATTCATTCATGCGATCCGCCTAAAAACTATCGTAGAAACGAATCATGGAATGTAGATACCTTTCACTACAACAATTATACTCAGGACCAATTTGAGTCGCTTAAGAAAGAATTCCAGAAGATTATAGCGGTTGAAGACAAAATGGTCAATGAAGGAGGTAATGTTCCATTGATTGTTGAAATAGCACCTTGGCTTGTCGAATTCACAAATCTTGGCGAAAGAGGGTTGATGGCACTTGATCTAATCAAGATTTACGAGTCCGGTGACAAGGAAAGGTTTAATCAGGCTTATGACAGGCTTGAAACAATAAATAACATTCAGAACCCCGGCTATATGAATTACCGTAGCGGCACATTAAAACTACAGCCATTTATCGATAATGTGCTGAATGACCTTCGACCAGCCAGAATTAAAAATTAATTATTACTATCATTGTATTCCTTTTCAAGGTAAGATTTTACCTCCCTGAATAATTTGGAAGCAAATACGAAGTCATTAAGTGACTCGCTTTTGCTTCTAAATATATTCTTGTCATTTCCGGTCCAGTCACAATGACCTTTGTTGATGAATACAATATGCTCGCCAATTCCAAGCACCGAGTTCATGTCATGGGTGTTGATGATTGTGGTAATACCGTATTCGTGGGTAATGTCGCTGAGCAGTTCATCTATCAATATTGAAGTTCTCGGGTCGAGACCAGAGTTTGGCTCATCACAGAACAGATATTTGGGATTTAATGCAATAGCGCGTGCAATAGCAACACGTTTCTGCATGCCTCCTGAAATTTCTGACGGAAATTTCTCATCCGCGTTTTCAAGTCCTACTCGTTTGATGCAAAAATGAGCACGCTCAAGTTGCTCCGCTCTTGACATTGAGCTGAAAAGTTTCAATGGAAACATTACGTTTCCGAGCACTGTTTCGTTATCGAAAAGAGCAGAACCTTGAAACAGCATGCCGATTTCCGTGCGTAGTTGTCGTTTCTGCACAGTATCAAGATCTCGGAAACGCCGTCCATCATATAAAATTTCACCCTCCTCAGGTGTGAGCAATCCAATAAGACATTTCATAAATACAGTCTTACCTGAGCCACTCTGTCCAATGATCAGATTTGTTTTACCGGTATCAAACTTCGCATTGATATCGTATAGAACCCTTTGACCATCAAACCACTTCGATATATTTTTTGCCTCAATCATTGCAATAATAGTTTTGTGAGAATAACATCGGCAAGAAGTATCAATATCGAGCTTGATACGACAGCCCTCGTGCTTGCTTGTCCAACCTCAAGCGATCCACCCTTTACATAGAAACCGTAATAAGCGGCAACAGAGGTGATAATGAATGCAAAAAACAGAGTTTTTATTATCGCGTACCAGACATACCATTCATTAAAGAATGACTGTATGCCGAAAACATAGTTCTCCATAGAGATCATATCTGTGAACTGGGCCACCAAGGCTCCTCCGACAAGCCCCATGAACATTGAGAGCACGCATAAAACGGGAACAAAAAGAACAAACCCGACAATCTTCGGAAGAACTATAAAGTTTGCAGCGTTAAGTCCCATGATCTCCATCGCATCAATTTGCTCTGTAACACGCATTGTGCCAATTTCCGACGAGATATTGCTTCCTACCTTACCGGCGAGAATCAGTGACATCATTGTGCAAGAGAACTCAAGCAACAGAATCTCGCGTGTGGCAAGACCTGTAGAATATGAAGGAATCATTGGCGACACAATATTTATTGTCATCTGGATACAGATAACCGCTCCGATAAATATTGATATTATTATGACAAGAGGAATTGAGTCAACACCAAGTTTATTTATTTCAAAAACGAGTTGCTTAAAAAACTCCCTCCATTTTTCGGGCACTCTGAACACTTGCGTAATGAATGCGCAATAACGTCCAAATGATTTTATAGAAGAAACAATCATGTATTATCTTGTTAATAGGCACGAAATATAGCCAATCATATACTGTCATATATTGAATTGGTCAATATTATTAACAAATGAGCCTGAATTATCTCGGCAAAGTTAATAAAAAAATTTGGAGAGGAAATCCGTTTTTAGTAATTTTGCTGAAAATAGCTTCAAACAATTATGTTGATCATCGGAATAGCAGGAGGCACCGGCTCCGGAAAAACAACGGTAGTTAGAAAAATTATAGAGAGTCTGCCCAAAGACGAAGTGGCAGTGATTCCTCAGGATTGTTACTACAAGGACAATGCCCACATTCCATTGGAAGAGCGTCTTAAGATGAACTACGATGAGCCGGCATCAATTGAATGGAGTCTGCTGGCAAAACATCTGAGAGAGCTTAAAGAGGGGAGGGCAATAGAGATGCCGACCTATGATTTCATTACATGTTCCCGTTTGAGGGAAACAATCCATATAGAGCCCAGAGATGTTGTTGTCGTTGAAGGAATCTTGGTCCTTACTGACAAAGAGCTGAGAGATATGATGGATGTTAAAGTATTTGTAGACGCGGATGCTGATGAGCGCTTGATTCGTGTGATACACCGTGATTGTATTGAAAGAGGAAGGACGCCGCAGATGGTAATAGACCGTTACATCGAAACTCTAAAGCCTATGCACGAACTTTATATAGAACCATCAAAACGATATGCGGATCTTTTAGTTCCTCAGGGTGGCCATAATAATGTAGCTATAAAGCTTCTTACTGATTATATCCGTTCATTGCTAAAACCAAGAAATGAAATTTAAACCGATATTCGACAAAAGTCGATTAAAAAAGAGTACTGATGACTCTCCTGCAAAGCTTTCTGCTAAAGAAGAGATGGAGCTTGAGGGGGTACAGCCCGATATGCAGCAGATAACCATAACGGAAACTGTAACCATACCTGAAAAAGGAGTATTGCGTACAGAAAATCTTGTTAAGAAATATGGTAAGCGAACAGTTGCAAATAAGGTCTCTATAGATGTCACACAAGGTGAGATCGTTGGTTTGCTTGGGCCAAACGGAGCAGGGAAAACAACCACATTCTATATGACAGTGGGGCTTATCAAGCCCAATGAGGGTAAAGTATTTCTTGATAATCATGATATAACCGAATATCCGGTATATAAACGTGCGCAATTTGGAATCGGATACCTTCCCCAGGAGGCTTCAGTGTTCAGGACTCTTTCGGTTGAGAACAATATTCGCGCCATACTTGAAATGACAAATACCTCCAAAGAATATCAGAAAGAGAAACTTGAGTCCCTTATCCGTGAGTTCTCGTTGGAGAAAGTTCGACATAATCTTGGCAACAATCTTTCCGGGGGGGAGAGACGCCGTACAGAGATTGCAAGATGTCTTGCTATAAATCCTAAGTTCATAATGCTCGATGAGCCATTTGCCGCTGTTGACCCAATAGCGGTGGAAGATATTCAAGAGGTCGTATATCATCTGAAAGAGAGAAATATCGGCATATTGATAACAGACCATAAGGCAGATTCAATATTAGGTATTACGGACAGGGCATATCTGCTATTTGAAGGAAAGGTCCTGTTTCAAGGTACAAGTGAAGAATTGGCGGCAAATCCTATAGTCCGCGAAAAATATCTCGGACGCGACTTTATATTTACACGCAAGAAATTCGACTGATGTCAAAAGCAATGAAGAGATATGATGCCGGTAAAATAGAGATATCACTGGTATCTAAGTTTTGTCTATTCGGGGCATCATTTATAATGATGTTTTTTGCATTATCCTTTATTACTCTCATGCTTAAGGAGATTCCAATCTCCGAACGTAATAGGATACTTACGACTTCAGCACTGCAATGTGTTCTTGTATTTATTGTTCCGGCTATGGTAGTGGCGCGTATAGAATCGCGCAAACCGCTTGATCTGCTTTCCATAGATACCCGACCTGGCTGGCAATATATAGTTTTTGCTATATTATGTTACACCACCGGCATGTGTGCGCTCAATCAGCTTATTTACTGGAACGATATAATAACTCTTCCAGAGTCTTTAACGGAGATTGAGGAAACAATGCGGGAATGGGAGGAAAATAGCAGGCAGTTTGCTAATATTATATTGTCAGATACTTCAATAGGAGGTTTGGTTTCGGGAATACTTATAGTAGGATTACTTACGGGAATTTCAGAAGAACTATTTTTTAGAGCAGGAATTCAGAGAATGTTATCCGAAACATTCTCCCGGCACGTGGCTATATGGATTTCAGCAATTGTTTTCAGTGCCATGCATTTCCAATTCTTCGGATTTTTTCCGCGTCTGATATTAGGGGCATTTTTCGGCTACCTTTATGCGTGGAGCGGATCGATATGGACTGCGATATTCGCACATGCTCTCAATAACAGTCTGGTTGTAATTTCATCATGGCTATCAGCACGCGGCATTTTCTCATTTGACTTGGAAAGACTCGGTGTCAGTGAATCCGGAATACCGTATGCAGCACTTATTAGTGCAATAATAACATCTCTATTAATTTATAAGTTTTTAGATTGGCGTAAATACAATATATCATGGCAAATCCGACATTCAGAGAAATAATAACCAATATCAATAAGGGAATATTCGCTCCTGTATATATTCTTATGGGTGAAGAAGATTTCTATATTGACGTTATCGTTGAAACTATAGAAAAGAAAGGTATCAATGATGATGATAAAGATTTTAATCTGAATGTTTATTATGGCGTTGACGCGGATATGGAGAATGTTGTGGCAGCAGCACAGCAGCTTCCTGTGATGTCTACGCGCCGGCTTGTGATTTTAAAAGAGGCACAGTCAAAACAGCAGGCAAAACAATCACTTGAGAAACTTGCTCCTTACGTTGGTAAGCCTAATAAATCAACTGTTTTTGTTATAGCCTTTAAAGGTGATAATCTAAACGCTACATCTTCTCTTTTAAAAAACGCATCCAAATCAGGAGCTGTAATCTTCAAAAGCGAGAGAATAAAGGATTATCAGCTTGCAGGCCACCTTCGTGATTATTGTTCAACCAGAAAATGCACAGTCGATGACAATGCAGCCCAGATGTTATGCGAATATATTGGAGGTCCGTTGACAAAACTTTTCGGAGAGGTCAACAAACTGATTCAAATAAAAGGAGGGGAGGGCCAGCGGATAACAACCGAAGATATTGAGAAGCATATCGGTATATCCAAGGATTATAATAATTTTGAATTGGTATCGGCTATCGCCAATAAAAATTATCCCAAGGCAATACAAATCATAAAGTATTTTGAATCAAATCCTAAAACCAATCCAACGGTGATGACAACATCAACGTTGTTCAATTTTTTCAGTAAACTTGTCATTGCCCATTATCTTCAGGATAAATCCGAGGCTGCTCTTAAAACGGCATTAGGAATACGTTTTCAAAACCAGCTGAATGAAATAAAAACCGGTATGAGAAATTATAATCCATTCAGAGCTGTCAATGCAATACATGCCATAAGGGATTTTGATGTCAAGACAAAAGGTGTATATTCATTCCAAAATGAATATGATCTTCTTGCGGAATTGGTGTTCAAGCTTTTCACGTTATGATATTATATTTTTCAGGAACCGGAAATTCAAAATATGTTGCGGAATCTGTTGCAAAGGAACTTGGAGACAAGATATGCCCGATAGCATCTGAGGACTCGCATCCTATTTTAGCCAAAGCGTTGGATAATAACACTCCGTCTATCGGTTTTGTGTTTCCTGTCTATTCATGGGGTGTGCCTCCTATTGTCATGGACTTTATAGGTTCTATATCTGATGATGATGCACGCCGGATAATTGATAAAAACACGCCTGTATGGATGATTGCGACATGTGGTGATGAGACCGGTGATGCACATTTAATGTTTCAGAAAGCTTTTAGACATAAAGGAATAGAAGTTAATGGAATGTGGAGTGTTATCATGCCTAATACATATGTTCTGTTACCAGGGTTTGACGTTGACTCTGATAATGTGAGAATTGAAAAGCTTAAACAGGCACCGTCAAGAATAAAAGATATATCCGGTCATATTTCAAAATCCCAATGGGAATGCGATGTCACCGAAGGAAAATGGTCAAAACTGAAAACCGCCATTGTTTATCCACTATTCAAAAGATGGGGGATATTTCCAAAGAAATGGAAATCAACAGCAGGTTGTATCGGATGTGGTAAATGCCAAAAAGCCTGTCCTGTGGTTAATATTAATATGATCAATAATAAGCCGGCTTGGGGACAGAATTGCACTTCCTGTCTTGCATGTTACCATGCGTGTCCTTTTCATGCAATTGAGTATGGGACAATCACGAATAAGAAAGGACAGTATTCCTTTGGTAGACAGTAAATAGTAAATAATGAAAACTTTTTAAATTGAGTCATTTACGCCAGAAAGTCGGGGTGAACAGTAGAAGTATGGTGAATATTTCCAGACGCCCGATGAGCATTATTATTGACAGGAGCCACTTTGCAGCATCCGGAATCAACGCGTAGTTTTCCGACAACCCTGTCACCTCAGTCCCGAGTGCAGTGTTTGAGATAGCCGATAATGCACAAAAAAATGCGTCTGATAACGGTAATCCCATTAGGCTCAGGGCAAGTCCTCCTGCACATATGACGATTGCATAAAGAAACAGAAAAGCGAGTGTTTTATGCACCACAGCTACGGTTGTTCCCTTACCATTAATTATAACTGTTGTAACAGTTGAAGGGTGCATCATCTTATAAAATTCATTTTTTATGAACTTGAATAACACCACAAATCTATCAATTTTTGCACCACCGGATGTGCTTCCGGCACATGAGCCCATAAGCATCATCACAAGTAATAGCACAATTGATATAGAACCCCAATCTTTAAAATTTGGCTCCGTAATTCCGGTAGAAGAGAGTATCGATATAGTCTGGAATAACGGATCAATAGTTAGATACTCCCAGCTTGTTCCAAGTCCCTCGATTAGAATATTTATAACAAAGCCCAAATAACATATTATCACAATCCATACATAACATTTGAATGCTGTATTTTTTAATGGATTTCCACCTTTACCTGTAAGAGTATTAAATAATAGTGAGAAGTTTACTCCACCAAGAAACATGAATACGCACATTACTGTTTTTATGTACAAAGAATTCCATTGCGAGATATTCATATCGCTTGTTGAGAAACCTCCGGTTGACATTGTTGACAATCCATGACAGAATGCATCAAAGAAATCCATTTTCGAAAATGAAAGGAAAATTATAAGCAACACTGTCAATAAAATATATACAGCCCATAATCCTTTCGCAGTAAAACTTACCCTAGGCCGTAGCTTGTCATGCGTTATGCCTGTTACCTCGGCATTAAACAATTGCATACCACCAGAATAATTAAGCATAGGCACTACTGCGAGCGTAAACAGGATAATACCCAGACCCCCAATCCATTGGACAACGCATCTCCAAGCCAATATCGACTTTGGCACCTCTTCGAGAGAATTGAGCACAGAGGCTCCGGTTGTTGTGAAACCACTCATGGTTTCGAAAAAAGCATCAGTGATAGTGAAATGAGTTCCAGTAAACAGGAATGGCAGCATTCCGAATAATGACAGGATTACCCATGTCATACCAGTGAGGAGTATAGCCTCACGCTTTCCCATATCTTTTGATTTAGGGCGTAGCATCATCATTCCTGCACCACAAGCTCCTGTTATGCCGGCGCATATTAGGAAATCAAACAAAGATTTCTCTTTAAATATCATCGCTATGATACACGGCACCAGCATAAAGAGTGATTCTATTACAAGAAGGTATCCGATCACACGCAGTAGCATGAGCAGATTGATATAATATCTATGTTTTTTATAGAAAAACATCTGTAGTTAACGGTATAGGGATATTAGTTAAACCATTTTTCAATCTTGTGAATTGTTCCAGAAAGACAGAATACAACCACAAAATCGCCTTCTTGAATATGAGTCAAACCATTGATCAATTGTATATCATTTTCTCTGACAAGTGCAGCAAGAGTCATGCCAAACGGCAATTTCAGATCTTTTACCGGTGCTTTTGTAATACGGGCATTATGTTTGACTAAAATTTCAGCAACTTCCGCATCAGCCAGAGCAAGAAATTTAGAATTACTTTCATCAGCATCAAGAAGAATCTTGAATATATGACTTGATGCGAATAATTTTTTATTAATAGTAGTTCCGATATTCAGATTCTCCGCTTGACTCAGAAATTGTAAATTTTCAACATCAGCGATGGTTTTAGGCACTCCAAATTCCTTTGCTGTGAGACAAGAGAGTATATTTGTTTCAGATGAGTCTGTGAGCGCAAGGAAAGCATCATATTGATAAATATTATTCTCTCTCAACACTTCTATATCAAGAGCATCACCATACACGATTTCGCAGTTAGGCAGCATTGTTGCCATTGATTCACAATTTTCGCGTATATTGTCGATGATTTTAATATGAAACTCTTCGCCATATAATTTTGCAAATCTTTGTGCAATACGGCTTCCTCCGACTATTAGGGCTTTCTTTATCACCCTTTTCTTTTTACCGCATATATCCCTGACTTCCTGAATGAATGGGGGAGTTGTTATAAAATAAACAATATCGTCCCGTTTAATCTCATCATTACCGTTAGGGATAATAGTCTCATTATTTCTTTTGATTGCCGCAACATGGAAATCATGTGTTTTTACGGGTAAATCCCTTAATTTGCAGTCAATCAAAGGTGAATCGCCATGCAGCTTGACTCCGATAAGAAGGAGTCCGCCATTATGTAATTCACCCCAATAACGGGCCCAGTTATGATAAAGCGCAACTGCTATCTCCTGGGCAGCGATATTCTCTGGATAGATCAGGAAATCAACTCCGACGTCCTTGAGTATTGATCCATTCTCTGGAACCAAAAACTCACTGTTGTCAATACGTGCAACAGTCTTCTTGGCTCCAAGACGTTTTGCAATCGCACAACTCGTAATGTTTCTGGTTTCATAGGGTGTTACAGCAATATACAGATCAGCATTTGCCACACCGACATCACGCATACTGCTGAATGAGGATGTGGATCCATTCCATGTCATCAGGTTATAATTAGAGTCAATGACATCCAGACGCGACTGGTCATTATCTATCAGAATTATATCCTGATCTTCATTGGAAAGCATCTTGGCGAGATGTGTCCCTACTTCTCCTGCACCCGCAATTACTATTTTCATTTTGAAGTAATGTCAAAATTATTTATCGCCGGGATTTCTCTGTAAAGTTGTCTTACAGCATCAGTTATACCCATAATATCAAAACCGCAACGAGCATGAAGTTGTTCAACTTTAGCATGTGTAATCCACTTGTCCGGAACACCTAAGCGTTTTACGATGATATTGTGATTATGTTCAGACAACCATTCCATTACAGCCGATCCAAATCCACCTTCAATTGTTCCATCTTCTATTGTGACAATCGCTTCGTATTTATTTGATATCTCATTAAGAAGCTCTTCGTCCATGGGTTTCAGCCATATCATATCATATACATCAACTGATACCCCGGATTTTATCAAATCCTCTGCAGCCTTTACCGCATCATTTCCTACCGGACCAATAGTCAGAATTGCGATCTTAGAATTATCTGATTGGTACACAATGCGTCCTTTTCCAACGGGCAATTCCGGGAAAAGGTTATTATTGACAGCTCCATCGGCTCGTCCTCGAGGATATCTGATCGCCATAGGAGTCTTCATGCCCTCCGCAGTTTTGAGCAAACCACGTAACGATGCGATGTCCATTGGTGAGGAGATACTCATACCCGGTATCATTTTCAAATAAGCAAGGTCAAACAACCCGTGATGAGTCACACCGTCTTCACCTACCAGTCCGGCTCTATCAATACAAAAAACAACCGGCAGTCCCTGAATTGACACATCATGGATAATATTATCGAAACCTCTTTGCAGAAAAGATGAATATATGGCGACAAACGGTTTTTTCCCAGCGGCAGCAAGTCCACCCGCGAAAGTAACGGCATGTCCTTCAGAGATACCGACATCAAATGTGCGTTCCGGAAAACGGGACATCATCTCATTCATAGAAGTGCCGGAAAGCATTGCCGCAGTTATACCCATTATATTACTGTTTTTCTCTGC